>Ga0213829_1000036_pt1 | contig 215275 bp, 216 predicted proteins | sample MC6MC0896MG_FD_180665 | JGI IMG/M metagenome (GOLD analysis project Ga0213829, IMG submission 180665) | Enriched soil aggregate microbial communities from Iowa State University, Ames, United States - MC6-MC0896-MG | ecosystem: Environmental > Terrestrial > Soil > Unclassified | place: USA...
TCTGCGTCCGAGAGCACCATGGTGCCGCGTGCATCGCGAATGAACTTGTTCGAGCGCTTGATCATGCCATGGCGCTTGCCTGCAGCCGCAGCTACAACTTTGCCAGTGCCAGTAATTTTGAACCGCTTCTTAGCAGCCGATTTGGTCTTCATCTTGGGCATTTTGCTACTCCTTTGTTTAGTCCCCGTCGTGCTTGCAGCACTCCACGCCTCTTAATATTTGCGATCCCCCTCGTGCCATTCGGCACTCGACGTCTCTTGTATTTAGCGGCGCCCGTCCTGCAAAAGACCGGAACTTTGTTTTACTTCCAGACCGACCAAGTCTGAAAAGCATACGAAACCGCCACGGCATGCCCTGCCGGGCGGTTCGAACGCGGCCTTGTACGCTTAAAGGCAGTAAAACGCAATGCCTGAATCGAGCATCAAACTCAATAAAGTCGCAGCAAAACCGGCAATACGTCGATGTTTTGCAGATATTCGATGAATTCGAAGAACGGATAAGCCACGAAGAACACCAGACCATCGGTAAATGTCCGATAAAGCCGGTCCGGCCTGACCCTCAACTCATCATCATCCCGAAACAATGAGAATCGCGGAAAGAAACGCGGGACACGCGCGCAATAATCCTCATAAGGCTTTCCGAAGTTCGCCTTGAGAAACTTCTCTTCCGTGCGGATGACAGTCGCAAAAGCAAGATAACAAAGCACGCCAAAGGCAAGTGCGATGATAATGCTCCCCGTCTGTGCGCCAATGCCGATCGCCCCGATGCTGCTGAACACATAAAGCGGGTTACGGGTCATCGAATAGGGGCCGGTCTGCACGATTTCAGCGCTCTTGCGGCCACCAATATACAATGTGCACCACATGCGGCCGAGAATAGCCGCAACGATCAGGCTTATGCCGAAAGCTTCAATATATTCATGCAGATGCCCGTCGGATTGCGAGCGCACAAACAATAGCGCCACAACAAGAAGCCCAATTACAATTGCAATCGCAAGACGGCGTCGTTGCTGATACTTGCCCAGTTCACTCAGTGTTTTCATGATGATCTCTGAAAGAGGAAACGCTCTGTCTGTCTATTTTGACGCGCATCTTGTTCCAAAAACCGCTTCACACTTTTCGGGATGCGCTTGAACATTGACGCACATCTTGTTCCAAAAACCGCTTCGCACTTTTTGGGATGCGCTCAGACAAAGAAAAAGCCGCCCGAAGGCGGCTTTTCAAAGGCGGAAAATTGATTATCAGCGCGGAGCAAGAACCATCATCATCTGACGGCCTTCAAGCTTGGGCTCTGCTTCCACCTTTGCGATTTCGGCAGTGTCTTCCTTAACGCGGATAAGAAGCTTCATGCCGAGCTCCTGATGCGCCATTTCACGACCACGGAAACGCAGGGTGAACTTCACCTTGTCGCCATCGTCAAAGAAGCGCAGTGCAGCTTTCATCTTCACATCATAATCATGCGTGTCGATGTTCGGTCGCATCTTGATTTCTTTGATTTCGACCGTTTTCTGCTTTTTGCGTGTTTCGGAGGCTTTTTTCTGATTCTGATACTTCAGCTTGCCGAGATCCACGATTTTGCAGACAGGCGGTTCAGCGTTTGGCACGATCTCAACGAGATCGAGACCCGCTTCTTCTGCCATTGCAATAGCGTCCTGCGTCGGGATGCTGCCGTGGTTATGGCCTTCGGCATCGATGAGCTGAACCCGGGGAACCCGGATATCACGGTTGGAGCGCGGTCCGTCTTTCTGGACCGGCGTCGCTCTGAACGGTCGGCGAATGGTCGTTATCTCCTGATTATTAACGTCATAGGCGGCTTAATTTCGTGGCCCCTAAAAGCCATTCCCCCATCAAACCCCTGTTTAACGCGGAAATGTGGCCAAGCGAGCGGTAAAGTCAATAGCATCTTTGACAGGGGAAATCACCCCCGACAAATAAAGAAGTATTTCGGGAGCGTTAAGCGACATATCGGTCACATTTCTTAATATTTCAAGGGAGTGAGGTTTTCTAAGCCTGTCATAAATGGCAAATGAAACTCTTGAGATCGCGATGGCTCAAATCAGGAGACGAAAAATGAGCGAAGCACAGCCGGACTTTATCGATGTCGATGGTGCAAGAATTGCCGTGCGCAACCGTGTCGGGCATCTCGCACTGGGCGTCGTCTGGCTTGGCGGCTATCGCTCTGACATGCTGGGCACCAAGGCTGTGGTGCTTGATGAATGGGCCCAAAGGACCGGACATTCGGCGCTGCGCCTGGATTATTCAGGCCATGGTGAGTCGGGCGGCGACTTCAATCAGGGCACGATCTCACGCTGGCTGAATGAAAGTCTCGCGGTTTTAGCCAAATATGCGCAAGGACCTCAGATTCTCGTTGGTTCGTCCATGGGCGGCTGGATTGCACTGCGTATGGCGCAGGAGCTTAAAAAGGCAGGTAAGCCACCGGCAGGCATTGTGCTGATCGCGCCAGCACCAGATTTTACGGCCGAATTGGTTGAACCCACCCTCACGGATGCACAAAAGCGTGATCTTGCTGAAAAAGGCTATTTTGAAGAGCCTTCAGACTATTCTCCCAATCCCTATATCTACACGCGCGCGCTGATCGAAGATGGTCGCGACAATCTGGTTCTTAAGGGAATCATCGAGACGGGTTGTCCGGTGCATATTCTCCAGGGCATGCAGGACCCGGATGTCCCTTATAAACATGCGCTCAAACTGGTCGAGCATCTGCCAGTTGACGACGTGACATTGACGCTTGTGCGCGATGGCGATCACCGTCTGTCGCGTCCGCAGGATCTTGAGCTGCTCATCCGCACTGTGTCCGGCCTCACTGACCGCATAGCCATCGGGGAATAATCATGCGCTTTTCGGTTTTTGCTTCCGCATCCGTGGCATCTATCGTGGGATTTGGCGGCACTCTGGCGCTGATTATTGCAGCCGCGCAGGCACTGGGCGCGACACAGGCCGAAACCGCAAGTTGGGTCACAGCCGTCTGTCTTGCGATTGCCGTCTCCGCCGCATGGCTTAGTGTGCGCTTCAAAATGCCGATCATTACGGCATGGTCAACGCCAGGTCTGGCGCTGATCGGTACAAGTATCGGCTTCACAATGGCGGAAGCGGTCGGCGCATTCATCGTCACAGCATTGGCTTTGATCGCAACCGGACTGATCCGGCAGCTTTCGAGGCTTGTCTCGCGCATTCCTGCCTCGGTCGCATCCGGTATGCTGGCGGGTGTACTGCTTGGTTTTGTCATTTCGGCTGCAAAAACAGTTCCGCTTGATCCGTCCTTCGTGCTGCCTTTGGTGGCGCTGTTCTTCGTCATTCGCCTCTTCAATCCGTCCCTTGCGGTCATCGCCGTACTGGTGCTCGGCATGGCTTATGCCTTGATGTCAGGGCGCGCACCACAATTGCCTGCGCCGGAGATTTCCACACTCACACTGATCTGGCCTGAATTTCACATGGGCGCGATGATCGGACTGGCGCTGCCGCTTTATATCGTCACCATGGCCTCGCAGAACCTGCCGGGCTTTGCCGTCTTGCGCGCCTCTGGCTATGAGCCGCCGACAAGTGCTGCGCTTCAGGTGACGGGACTTGTTTCGCTGATTTCAGCGCCCTTCGGCGCCGCGACAAGCAATCTTGCTGCAATTTCCGCAGCACTTTGCACCGGACATGATGCGCATCCCGATCCAAAGAAGCGCTGGCTCACTGGTCCGGTCTATGGTGCCATCTATCTCGTCTTCGCTTTGTTCGGTGCTTCGCTCGTCGCAATCTTTGCAGTGCTGCCCGCAACACTGATTGCGCTGGTGGCAGGACTTGCGCTGACAGGACCTTTTATGAACGCCATGTCACTCGCACTCAAAGACGAAGAAGAGCGCTTAGCCGCCATCATTACCTTTGCGGTGACTGCCTCCGGCATCGCCTTTTATGGCATAGGCTCCGCCTTCTGGGCACTTCTGGCCGGGCTTTGTGTGGCAATGCTTGAACATTTACGCAAAAAAATTGCGAGATAATCGCATTGGTTAGCTTCCGCAAGACGGGAATCGGCAAGACATATTCTTGAAAAGCCGCAATTGGTTCACCACGTCATTTTCAAGCCGCGAGATCAGCAAACGGCCCGGAACTCACGGAGTAGACCATGACCAATTCTGCATTGATCCGCCCAGCATGGACGCCAGCGACAATTGCGCTGATGGTGCTGGGTTTCATCCTTTTCTGGCCGCTTGGCCTTGCCATGCTCGCCTATATCATCTGGGGCGATCGCCTTGGTGATTTCAAACGCAGCGTAAACGAAAAGACCGACTCAGTCTTCGGTTCGTTTCGCAATTGCAGCAAGAGCGAAAGCTTTAATTTCGGTGGCACCACCGGCAATGCAGCCTTTGACGACTGGCGTCGCGAAGAGCTGGAGCGCCTTGCAGCCGAACGCCGCAAGCTTGAAGAAGCCCGCGCTGAATTTGAAGCCTATGCAACAGAACTGCGCCGCGCACGCGACAAGGAAGAGTTCGACCGCTTCATGAATGAGCGTCGCGCAAACGGCAAAACAACACCTGCAACCCGTGCGCCTAACGACAGCACGCAGGTCACCGATATTTAAACGGTAGCCAACTCAAGCGGCGCGGTTTCTCCGCGCCGTTTTTTGATCACACAAAAATTTCTGGATTTTTTTGCGAATCACTTATCTTTAAGGAATGGGCTTTTCCTTATTCCGTTCCTCAAAGGCCAAAAACTCGGCGATTGTCAGAAGCGAACGCATACATGCGGTCGCGGGACGCGAATTGCCCCTTCGCGTGCTTGAAAACCCACGCGCCAAACGTCTGACCTTACGCATCGAAACAGGCGGCAAGGGCCTGCGTGTCACCATTCCCCCCGGCCTGCCCGACCGCGACGTTCAGAGCTTTCTGATCCGCCACGAGGGCTGGATCGAAAGCCGCATCGCCAAACTGCCCGATCAGGCGGGATTGCGTGCAGGCGTAAAAATTCCCATCCGCGGCGTTCCCCATCTCATCACCCATCAGCCCGGACGCGGGACAGTTGATTTGCTGGAAGGCAATATTCTGCTCGTTCATGGCGATCCGGTGCATCTTGCGCGGCGTGTCAGCGATTATCTCAAGCGCGAAGTCAAACGGGATATTGAACATCTGGTGGCGCGGCACACGCAAACAGTGAGCCGCAAAGCCAAGGCTATTCGTTTCAAGGATACCAAAAGCCGCTGGGGGTCGTGTACGTCTGACGGCGTGCTTTCATTTTCATGGCGCATCGGCATGGCGCCTGCGCCCGTCATTAATTATCTCGTCGCCCATGAAGTGGCACATCTGATTGAGATGAACCACGGGCCGAAATTCTGGAAACTCTGCCAGGAGCTTTGCCCCGACACCGAGCGCTGCAAAGCATGGCTCAAGCGCAATGGCAGCGCATTACAGGCTATCGACTTTACATGACATCAGACATTCAAAGTGCAGCACGGGCGCTATGGGATTACCATTGCCTCTCCGATGAAGTTTTGGCCGCCGATGTAATCATCGGGCTTGGCAGCTATGACACGCGGGTGGCAAACCATGCGGCCCAACTTTATCTTCAAGGTCTTGGCACCTGGCTTATGTTCACCGGCAAAAGCGGCAACTGGACCAAAGGGCTTTATCAGCGCTCCGAAGCAGAAGCCTTTGCGCAGATTGCAATCGCTGAGGGCGTTCCTGAAAGCGCAATCATTATCGAGCCCAATGCCACCAATATCGGCGAGAATATCCGCTTCTCGCGCGAGAAAATGGTGCCCGGCGCGATAAGCGGCATACTCGTCACCAAACCACAGACACAACGCCGGGTTCGTGCCACCGTTGACCGGCAATGGCCGGAAGCCAAGGCCTTCGTCACAGCACCTGACACTTCGTTTGAAGATCAGCCGACAGCGGGTCATGATTTTGAACAACTGGTGCGTGAAATGACTGGCGATTTGCGGCGCATCCTTGAATACCCGGCTCTTGGTTTTCAGATCGCGCAGGCAGTTCCCCTTGAGGTCATGGAAGCGTATGATTATCTGATCGCGCAGGGTTATGAAGGTGATTGAACCCACGAATACCCGGAACAGCTTGAGTCGTGTTGCAATATGTGCGACGGAAACGCCATGGTTTTTGATATAAAAATATGCGGACTCAAAACGCCCGAAGCAGTCGATGCTGCTCTTGATGGCGGGGCCACGCATATTGGCTTTATCTTCTTTCCCAAAAGCCCGAGGCATCTTGCACCTCTTGAGGCTGGTCAATTGCGCCAAGCTGCACAAAACCGCGCAAAAGTTGTCGCCGTTACCGTTGATGCGGATGACGCAGCCCTTGATGAAATCGTGGCCGGCTTGAATCCTGACATGCTGCAACTGCATGGCCATGAGACGCCGGAACGTGTGGCCGATGTTAAAAAGCGTTACGGCCTGCCGGTGATCAAGGCTTTTGCCGTGCGTGAGGCCGCTGATCTTGAAGTGATTGCGCCCTATAAGGGCATTGCCGATCGCTTTCTTTTTGATGCCAAGCCGCCAAAAGGTTCGGACCTTCCGGGCGGCAATGGTGTATCCTTTGACTGGGCATTGCTCGACGCGCTTGACGAAAGTGTCGATTACATGCTTTCCGGTGGACTGAATGCGGGCAACATTGCCGAGGCGCTGCAAAAGACACGCGCGCCGGGTATCGATGTATCGTCCGGTGTGGAGCGCGCGCCTGGTGAAAAGGATGTGCGTCTCATCGAGGAATTTTTCCAGGCTGTCGCCGATACCAGACGATAGACTGAACATGATGGAGCGGAGCCTTGAACAAGCCGGTTGAACCCAATTCCTATAAGACAGGCCCGGATGAAGAAGGCATGTTCGGCATTTTTGGCGGACGTTTTGTCGCCGAAACGCTGATGCCGCTGATCCTCGAATTGCAGGAAGCCTATCAGACGGCAAAAACCGATCCTGATTTTCAGGCCGAGCTTTCCAATCTCTCGACCTATTATGCCGGTCGCCCTTCCAAGCTTTATTATGCTGAAGGTCTCACAAAGCATTTGGGTGGCGCAAAGATTTACTTCAAGCGCGAAGACCTCAACCACACCGGCAGCCACAAGATCAACAATTGCCTTGGCCAGATTCTGCTTGCCAAGCGCATGGGCAAGACCCGCATCATCGCTGAAACCGGCGCTGGTCAGCATGGCGTTGCATCGGCAACAGTGGCTGCGCGTTTTGGTCTGCCTTGCGTGGTCTATATGGGTGCGACCGACGTTGAGCGTCAGAAGCCGAATGTCTTCCGCATGAAACTGCTGGGTGCCGAAGTCAAGCCGGTCACGGCTGGCAACGGCACGCTGAAAGACGCCATGAATGAAGCACTTCGTGACTGGGTCACCAATGTCGAAGATACCTATTACCTGATTGGCACTGCTGCCGGTCCTGCGCCTTACCCGGAACTGGTGCGTGATTTCCAGTCCGTGATCGGTATTGAAGCACGCAAGCAGATTCTCGAACAGGAAGGCCGTCTGCCAGATGTGATTGTTGCTGCCGTTGGCGGCGGATCAAACGCAATCGGCCTGTTCCATCCGTTCCTTGACGATTCATCTGTCCGGATTGTCGGCGTTGAAGCCGGCGGTCGCGGCCTTGATGGCGTTGAACATTGCGCCTCAATGAGCGCTGGCAGCCCCGGCGTTCTGCACGGCAACCGCACCTATCTTTTGCAGAATGAAGATGGCCAGATTCTTGAAGGCCATTCAGTTTCAGCTGGTCTTGATTATCCGGGCGTTGGCCCTGAGCATTCATGGCTCAAGGATTCCGGCCGCGTGGAATATGTGCCGATCCTCGACGACGAAGCGCTCGAAGCTTTCCAGCTCTGCACCCGCGTCGAAGGCATTATTCCGGCGCTTGAATCGGCGCATGCCATTGCACAGGCTGTGAAACTGGCGCCGACCATGGGCAAGGATCAGATCATGATCGTCAATCTGTCCGGTCGTGGCGACAAGGATGTCCATACGGTCGGGCAGTTGCTCGGCATGGATATGTGAGGACGACATGAGCAATCTGGTCGCCGACACCAATGCCTACAGACCGCGCGCCGCATGGTTCGACGGGATGACGGAGTGTGGCTCGGCGACGATCAAGCTCAATATAATTGAAGCCGATCCTTCCAATCCGCTTGGACAGGCAGCCATTGGCATTGCTCGGCGGCAGATTGCACTCGCTGCAGACAAGCTTGAGCACACGCCGCATCTTGGCGCGGGCTTTGCCATTCTGCATCAGGGCGAAGAAAGTCTGTGGCTGCTCCTGCACTGGTGGCTTGAAGGCGGCATCGCAACCCAGATTCTCTGGCAATCGGAACTCGGAGACGAGATCGAATTCGAGCCAGCGCAGCCTCTCCTGATGGCCTGCGTGTGGGAGCTGGGTATAATCGACTTTGAACGGCGCGCCTGGATGGAAACGGCCATGTCCGGCCAATCCACCGCCGATTATCTTACGCGCATTTTGCCACGGGGCACGGTATGACCACACGCATCGACACCAAATTTGCATCGCTCAAGTCCGAAGGACGCCCGGCGCTGGTTACCTATTTCATGGGCGGCGATCCAGATTATGAAACCTCGCTCGCTGTCATGAAAGCGCTACCAAAAGCCGGTTCCGATGTGATCGAGCTTGGTATGCCCTTCTCCGATCCAATGGCTGATGGCCCTGCCATTCAAGCCGCGGGTCTGCGCGCATTGCAAGCTGGCCAGACGTTGAAGAAAACGCTGCAACTGGCGGCGGATTTCCGCAAGGAAGACGACACAACGCCAATCGTTTTGATGGGCTATTACAACCCGATCTATATTTATGGCGTGGAGCGCTTTCTTGCTGATGCAAAGACATCCGGCATTGATGGCTTCATTATCGTCGATCTGCCGTCCGAAATGGACAAGGAACTGTGCATTCCGGCGACCGCAGCAGGTCTCAACTTCATCCGCCTGACCACGCCAACCACCGACGACAAGCGCCTGCCAAAAGTGCTGCATAATTCGTCGGGATTTGTCTATTACGTCTCGATGAACGGCATTACCGGCTCTGCCATTGCCGATACATCACGCGTTGCAGATGCGGTGCGTCACATCAAGAAAAGCACCGATCTGCCAATCTGTGTGGGCTTTGGCGTTAAGACGCCGGAACAGGCCGCTGCCATTGCAGAAGCCGCTGATGGCGTTGTGGTGGGCACTGCAATCATCAATGCAGTCGCAGCCGAACTCGATGAAAATGGCAAGATCAATGGCAATCCGGTGGCCGCAGTTACCAAACTTGTCAGTGCATTGGCGCAAAGTGTTCGTGCAACACGCCTTGAAGCTGCCCAATAAATCGTCCATTTAAGCTGCTGGAAGCATGTCTCCCAAAAGTGGGAACCGGTTTTGGGATAAAGACATGCGTAAAAATAGAGAGATAGAGCAGGCGCAGTAAGTACGATTAAATGCGACACGCTCTGCCACTGTTGAATATTCTGAAGAACAAGAAACGGAAGCAAACGTCATGAACTGGATCACCAACTACGTCCGTCCAAAAATCAATTCGATGCTCGGACGTCGCGAAATGCCGGAAAATCTTTGGATCAAGGATCCATCGACTGGCGAAATGGTGTTCCATAAGGACCTTGAGAGCAATCAGTTCGTGATTCCCGGTTCGGGCCATCACATGCGCATCAAGGGCAAGGATCGTCTGCGTTTCTTCTTCGACAATGGCGAATATACGACGCTGGAAAGCCCGAAGGTTCCTGTCGACCCGCTGAAATTCCGCGACGAAAAGAAATATATCGACCGTCTCAAGGATTATCGTTCACGTACCGGCATGGAAGACGCGATCATCAACGGTCTTGGTACGATTGAAGGTCTGCCGATTGTCGCAACCGTGCAGGATTTCGGCTTTATGGGCGGCTCGCTCGGCATGGGCGCTGGCGAAGCGATCATTCAGGGCTTCCAGAAGGCGATTGAATTGAAGCGCCCGCTGGTTCTGTTTGCAGCATCGGGCGGCGCACGCATGCAGGAAGGCATTCTGTCGTTGATGCAGTTGCCGCGCACCACTGTTGCGGTCGAAATGCTCAAGGAAGCTGGCCTGCCTTACATCGTCGTTCTCACCAACCCGACCACGGGCGGCGTGACTGCTTCCTATGCAATGCTCGGCGATATTCACATTGCAGAACCGGGCGCACTGATCGGCTTTGCAGGTCCGCGCGTGATTGAGCAGACCATTCGCGAAAAGCTGCCTGAAGGCTTTCAGAGTGCTGAATATCTGATGGAACATGGCATGGTCGACATGGTTTGCTCGCGTCTTGAGCTGAAATCAACCATTGCAAGCCTGCTCAAAATCATGACAAGGCAGCTAGCCAATAGCGATACACCCGTGACGGTGCCTGCACCCAGGAAGCCAGAAGCTGACAGCAAGGCGGCCTGATCGTGACAGGAAAAGCGGATGCCGTCATCGAACGGCTGATGCAATTGCATCCAAAGGGTTTTGATCTTTCACTGGGCCGCATCCGCGATCTTCTGGAAAAGCTCGGCAATCCGCATCTCAACCTGCCACCTGTCATCCATATTGCCGGAACCAACGGCAAGGGATCGGCGACAGCTTTTTGCCGCGCGCTTTTAGAGGCGAGCGGCTTTGGCGTGCATGTCCATACCTCCCCGCATCTCGTCAACTGGCACGAACGCTATCGTCTTGCTTCCAAAAATGGCGGCAAGCTGGTTTCCGACGACGTTCTGGCAGAAGCCATTGAACGCGTGGAAGCTGCCAATGGCGGACAGCATATTACGGTTTTTGAAATCCTCACCGCCGTGGCCTTCGTGCTGTTTTCCGAACATCCAGCCGATGTCGTCATCATGGAAGTGGGGCTTGGCGGACGTTTTGACGCCACCAATGTGATTGTTGATCCAGCCGTTTCGCTGATCATGCCGATCTCGATTGATCATGAAGCCTATCTCGGCGACAAGGTTGAGCTTATCGCTGTCGAAAAGGCCGGTATCATCAAGAAAGACTGCCCTGTCGTCATCGGCTTCCAGCTTTTTGACGCAGCGCGCGAAGTGCTGATTTCCACCGCCGACAGGCTCGATTGCCCGCTTTCGATTTACGGTCAGGACTTCCTCGCATTCGAGGAACATGGCCGCATGGTGTTCCAGAACGAAGACGGGCTGATTGATCTGCCGCTGCCGCGCCTGCCGGGCCGTCACCAGATTGCCAATGCTGCCGCTGCAATTGAAGCGGTGCAAATGGCCGGTTTCACCATTACCGAAAAGGCGGCTGAAAAGGCGCTGATGGTTGTGGACTGGCCTGCACGCATGCAGCGCCTCACCCACGGAGAGCTTGTTGATCTCGCGCCTGCGGCGTCTGAAATCTGGCTAGATGGCGGTCATAATCCGGGTGCAGGCAGCGTGATTGCCGAAGCGCTGGGCGATCTTGAAGAACGCTCCACGCGACCGCTGTTCCTGATCACCGGCATGATCAACACCAAAGACCCGGTTGGCTATTTCACTGCCTTTACAGGCATGGCACGGCATGTCTTTACGGTGCCAATTCCGTCAAGCGATGCGGGAATTATCAATAGCGAACTTGCGCTGAGCGCGCAAAAGGCAGGCCTTTCGGCTGAGCCTGTTCATTCGGTCGCCAATGCGCTGAAAATCCTGCGCGATACATGGCCGAATGATGAAGCCCCGCCGCGCATTCTGATCGGCGGATCGCTTTATCTTGCGGGTGAAGTGCTCAAAGAAAATGGCACGGTTCCAGCATAAATAAAAAACCCGGCACCAAGGCCGGGTTTTTCAGTTTTATATTCAAACCAATCAGGCAGCCGAAGCCTTGATCCAATCGGCAAGGCGGCTCTTTGGAGCAGCGCCAACCATATTGGCTGCAAGTTCGCCATCCTTGAACATCAGAAGCGTTGGAATCGAACGCACGCCGAACTGTGCTGCAAGTTCCGGGTTTTCATCGATATTGACCTTGGCGATCTTGACCTGACCAGCCATTTCAGCAGCAATCTCATCAAGGGCAGGCGCGATCATCTTGCAAGGACCACACCATTCAGCCCAGAAATCCACCACAACAGGCTCGCTCGACTGAAGAACGTCCGACTGAAAATTGCTGTTATCGACCTTTACGGTTGCCATAGGGCTATCCTCATATTTGTTTGAGAGCGGGAGACTCATCGAGAAATCGCTCCTTTGACTATATCATGTGGCGTGTTGACTGGCATTCGTCAAGTTCTGGTTACTCACCTTTCCTTGAGAGTCACCAAGCGCTCTGAGTGCCTCATCCATTGCCGCTTCCGGCAAAGGCAAGAGATATGGCCCTTCTGTGAAGAGCAATGCCGCTTCCACAACCCGCCCCGGATAGAGCGGTGCCAACAGCTCCCTATAAAGTGCTAACTGTGCGCGATAGGCAAAAGGCACCGCCTCAACGCTCCTTGGCGGTGGGCGATTGGTCTTGTAGTCCACAATCAGGACACGGCTTTCATCAACGCTGATGCGGTCGATCTGGCCCGAGACGGCATGATCTTTTCCGCCGAGATTGATCGTCCCCATCACAGCCACTTCACCGCGTGATCCTTTGGCAAAAACGGGCGCAAATTGCGGATCGGCCAATATGGTCGCCACACTCGCCCATGCTTTCTCGCGCTCGATTTCGGGCCAGTCGGCGGCAATACGTTCCAGATAGTCTGTGGCAAGTGTTTCGCGCTCGTCTGCGCTGACTTCCGGCAGATATTGCAGCAGCATGTGGATCGCCGTACCGCGCCTTAACGCGAAGGCAGAGGTTTCTCCACCAAGCCCCAGAACGGGCGAAGCCATATCCAGCGGCGGCTCTTCGTCAGCCTCGATCAATGCCGATGCACCGGAAGGTGCCAACGGACGCGGCAGGCCTGGTTCTGGCTTGATGGGCTGCAAATATTCGGGCGGAAGCGACGGAAGCTCTGTCGCCTCGATCATTTCCGGCTCGGCGATTTCTGTGAGACCGCGTGGCGTGTTGCGATAACGACGCGCCGCAACGCCTGAAACCGGATGCACAAAGGTTTCAGCCTTGGTGGTCAGCGCATCCTCGACCAGCCTGTGCCAGGTCTCGCCGCTTTCACGCGAACCGCGATAGCCGCAGACGATCAGCCGGTCTTCTGCGCGCGTCATGCCGACATAAAGAAGCCGCCGATATTCCTCTTCGGCACGGACTTTCAGGCCTTCGATCTGGGCCGCCAGAAAACCGGTCTGATAACCCGCATTGGGCTGCCAGAGATAGCCTTTGACCTGTGGCCCATCATTGGAAAAATCAAACGGAACAAGCTTTGGTGCGCGGGCTCCGCTCCAGACCGCATTGCCCGGATCAACCAGAAACACCACAGCACCCTCAAGCCCCTTGGCGGCATGGACCGTCATGATGCGCACTTCGTTACGGCCCTGATCCAGCTCACGTTTGATTTGCGGCGAGGCTGCGTCAAGCGTTTCGAGAAAGGCTTGCATGCCCGGCAGACCAGCGCGTTCAGCCGAAAGCGCATAGTTCTGGAATTCGTCGATAATATCGCCCGCTTCCGGCCCAAGCCGCGCCAGAAGCTTACGCCTTGCGCCATCGGCACTTAAGATTCGCGCATAGAACTCGAAGATCGGCATGGTGTCGGCCATATTGCGCCAACGGCTCAACGTTTTGTGCAAAGCAATCAGCGCCGGGTCTTCAAGCGAGGCATGATACAACCGCTCAAAGAGCGTCTCGCCGCTCTTGCGGGGATGGGCCAAAGCGAACAGCCTGTCATCGTCCCAGCCAAAGAGCGGACTTTTGAGAAGCGATGCCAATGACAAATCATCGGACGGCTGCAACACGAAACGCCCAAGTGCCATCAGATCCTGAATGGCGATATGGCTTGTAAGCTTGAGCCGATCGGCACCGGCAACCGGCACAGAAAGGTTTTTGAGCGCGCGCGAAAGCGCTGGCATGAACTGGTCGCGCTTACGAACCAGCACCATAATGTCTTTGGGCGCGAGTTTGCGGTTCTGGCCCGGAATGGTTTCGCCGCGATCAAGCCAATAGCGGATGGTCGCTGCGATCTGTTCGGCAAGTTTGATGGCCGGGGCTTGCAAATGATCGACCGGAATCCGCCAGTCGTCTGGCTCCTCCACCACTTCCGGAGTCAGCATGTCCCAGATTTCGACTTCGCCCGGCTCGTTGTTGCGAATGGCCGAGTGAACCGTCGCACCCGACAGGCCGCGATGCGCTTCGGGACGTGCAAACACCTCGTCCACGGCTTGCAGAACATCGGGTGCCGAGCGAAACGAGAAATTGAGGCTCACACGTTCGAATTTAAGCTCTGCATCTGCAGCACGAAGACTGACCGCCCTGCCCTGCGCTGCAAAGTCTTCGGGCACCGCACCCTGAAATGAATAGATCGATTGCTTCTCATCGCCCACAGCGAACAATGTGCGTTGCACATCGCGCTGACCGAGGCCTGAGAAAAACTCTTCAGAGAGCATGCGGATGACCTGCCACTGATCGGGACTGGTATCCTGCGCCTCATCGACCAGAATATGATCGATGCCGCGATCAAGCTTATATTGCACCCACTGCCCTGCCCCGTTGCGCGCCAGCAGCGCCACGGTGCGCGTGATCAGATCTTCAAAATCGAGCAGTCCGCGTCTGCGCTTCAAATCATGATAGCGTTGCAAGAGATTATCGATCAGTGTCAGCGCGGCCAGATTAAGCCGGATAAGCCGCAGTTCCTTGATTTTATCAAGACCAAGTTCAACGCGCACAGCTGCGGCGTTGAAATCTTCTTCGAAATCCGGCAGCAGTTTTTTGACGGCGCTCGATCCGACATAGGAACCAGATTTTGCCTCGCCGGTCGCTTTCAAAAAGGAAGCGCGCAGCACGGCTTCCTTGTCGAAGCTGGTTTTGACCTTTTCATATTGCTTGAGCTGCAACGCGAAATCCTGTGCGCGTGCTGCCCCCTTCTGGATCGACAAGATAAGATCAAGCGCATCATCGGAAAATTCCGGTACCGGCCACATATCATCCAGCAGATCGGATTCCCGCGTCTCTGGCCGGAAACGGAAAGCACGATGCAGTGTTTCGCTGCGCTCACTGACATCACCCAGAGCGGAAATATATTGCTGCAAGCCATGACGGCGGCCAACCGCCTCATCAAGCAGCGCTTGCAGCCCCATTTCGCCAGCCGCCTGCATCACATCGGCAAAGGCTTCCGCTAATGCCTCATCACCGCCGCCATGCGCGCTCTCAAGCAAACTGCGCCGTGCTTCGCCCACAAGGGCCACCTGCATCAGATCGTCCATCATTTCGAAATGACCGGCGATATTTGCCTCAAGCGGGAATTGATGCAGAATGGCTTCACAGAATGCGTGAATGGTCTGGATTTTCAACCCACCCGGCGTTTCAAGCGCGCGCGCAAAAAGTCGCCTTGCGACTTTGAGGCGATGTTCTCCTGCCCGACGCCCTTCAAGCTTGAACAGACGATCCGCAAGATCCTGATCCGGCAGCACTGCCCATTCGGACAGCCGCGCAAAGACGCGGTTCTGCATGACTGCTGCCGCAGCTTTGGTATAGGTCAGGCAGAGAATTTTCGATGGGTCTGTTCCTTCGAGCAGCAGACGAATGACGCGTTCGGTCAGAACATGCGTCTTGCCGGAACCGGCATTGGCCGACACCCAGACCGAAGCACCCGGATTGGCTGCACTTGCCTGTGCGGCAATCGTTTCGGGTGGAATGATGCGTTGCTTTTTCATTCGCCGCTCTCCCCGCCAGCGTCACCGCCAGCAGACCATTCCAGCACGCGCGCCAGATGATCATAATCACCCGTAAGGTCAGTTTCGCGGAATGGCAGCGCGCGTGAAAGATAACCCTTATCCGGCTTCTGATATTCGAAAAGCAACTGCGCCAGCCGCTGCCACGCTTCTTCGCCGAGCGCCGGGGCGGTCTTTTCAGATGGTGGTCTGCCGACCTTAAGGATGGATTCAGGCTTCACCTCGCCGCCCGCGCGCAGGCGCACATAAGTCAGATCAGATGCGCGAACCGCACCCAACTCACGAAATGCACCGCGTGTCAGAAGGGCTGCTTCAAGCGCCAATTGCGGCGACAAAAGCACATGCGCCTGCCGTGGCGACGGTGTCGATCCGGTCTTGTAATCAATCACTTCCGCCGTGCCATCGCGCATCAGATCAATGCGATCAGCGCGGCCCGACAAGGTGATGCCCAGCGTTTCGACCTCGCGCTTATCCGATGCGATTTCAGCAAATCGGGTCTGAACATTATAGGCGCGCTCGCGCTCCCATTCGAGAAACTGCGGAATGAGAGCGGTAAAGCGCGGCCACCAAACTGCTTCGATCTCGATTGGCAAATCCATGTCTGCAAAAAAGTTCTGCCCGACTTCTTCGAGCTTCTGTGCCGCATCGGGCGCCAGCAGATCGATACCCTCTTGCGTGAAATGTCCGAGAATATCGTGAAACAAAGTGCCGCGTTCTGCTGCTGCCGGATCGCGGATGAGCGGTTCCAGCGGACGCAATTTGAGTATCTTTTTGGCAAAGATCGCATAGGGATCGCGGCGCAATGTTTCGATTTCCGTGACCGAAAAATGCTTTGGCCGCGCGCTCACGGGTGGGGCCGGTTCCGGGCGTTTGACGAAAGGCACATCGGGTGCCTGATCGATCTCACGCGCCCAATGGATGAAGCGTGCACCGCGCCCGCGCATATCCTTGGTTACGTCTGCGCCAAGTACGGTTTCAAGCCGCTGCAACCAGCGCGAGGGAATGGTTGGCGCATTGTCCGAACGCTGTGAGCGCGACAGCACCACATGATCCATACCAAGCGCCATCTGGAAGTCATGGGCGGCGAGACCTGTGCGGCGTTCCGGCGGATCAAGCGCAATCATTGCCTTCATGGGGCGCGACATGAACGGATCATTGCGCGTCTTGGCAGGCCATGTGCCTTCGTTGAGGCCACCAATCACCATCGTATCCATGGTCTGCAAACGCGCTTCCAGCGCTCCCCAGATGAAAACACGCGGATGACCACCCGGATGCGGCTTCACGGTTTCGCCCGACATCAGCGCTTCAAGAATGGCAGGCCATTCGATGGCCTCGAAATCCAGTTCCGCCTCGCTCGACACCAACTGACGCAGGAAGGAAGCCAGCTTCTCGCCATGTTCGCCAGAATAATAACGCGTGACGCTTTCGCTCTCATCGCGGGCCAGATTTTCCAGCGCCTCGACCGTTGCGCGGGTTATCTCGCCTATTTCCGTTCGCCGGTTAATGACCGCAAAGGGTGCCAGCGGTGCGACGGCTTCCGACAAGCTCACACAAAGCGCGCGCGCCGCATCCAGCATATCCTGCGTGACGGTCGCGTGCCATGCGGGCAACCACGACTGGTTGGCGCTGTCTTCCATGCGCCGGTCAAAAAACTCTGCCAGATTGATAATCGACGCGCGTCCGGTGCCACCCCGGAATGCGACCAGTTCGAGTGTTTCGGCAGCCAGTCGCCGCTCGATACGTTTGCCGCCAAGCCGAAGCATCGGGTGCTTGACCAACGCCAGAAGCGCTACCGGATCACCGGGATTGAACACGGTTTCGACCATAAGCCGCATGAGCGTTGCGGTCTCAATATCGCGCAGATGTCGGCCACCGGAATCATCGGCATCAATGCCAAAACGGGCAAGTTCGCCCACCACGCGGCGCGCCAGATTTCGGTCGGCTGTCACAAGCGCCGCAGTCTTGCGTTCATCGCTGATCGCATCGCGAAGGGCGAGCGCCACGGCCAGCGCTTCCTCGCGCTCATTGGCGGTCTCAATCAGATCGATCTTATGTGCCGACTGACGCAGCACGTCCGGCTGCATATCGGGATGGTTGTGGAGCTGGCTCCATGCGTCGGTGGTTTCCGCCGGGCGCAGCGCTTCGCTCAGCACTCGTTCAAGCACACGCTTTTTAACCGGCATATTGTCGATATGTTCGACGTCTTCGCGCATTATGCCAATGGCCTGCAACAGCTTATGCAGACCATATTGCGGATGACCAAAGGTGGATGGATTGTCATCCGCAGCCCCAAGCAAACTCCATGCGCTTTCATCAAGATCACGGTCGAGCCCCGGGAGAACCACTGCACCATTGGGGAGTTTTGCAATCACAGAAACCAGTTCGGCGGTCGCAGGAATAGAGCCGGTGGAACCCGCAGCAATCACTGGACCCGAGGGCGGGTGATCACGCAGCCGCCGCACCTCGCCCCAGATCAGCTCATTGCGATGTGCCGCCGGATTGGAAAGTTTTCGCTCTTCGAGAATGTCCGGCCAGAGCTTCGTTACAATATCGAGAAAGCCCAGTGTGACCTGCCACCAGTCGGCCAGATCATCTGGCGCGATGCTTGCAAGCTCGCTCCATGTCGCATTGTCAGTTTCGACCTGATCCATGAGGCCTGCCAAATCACGCGCAAGCCAGATCGCATCCGAGGTCGTTGCCGGAACAGATACATCCTCAACGCCAAACAAAGCGCGCACATGTTGCGGCAGGGATTCGCGCCACGGACGAATAAGCCGCGCCAGCAACAAAAGCCGCTCCGCCTTGCCTATCGGCGGGTTAAGATCGAAAATACCGGATGTGGCTGCATTGAAGAATGCTGCATCCTCATCCACATCGCCCAGGGGGCGAATGGTCGGCAGGATCGCACTCTTAGCCGGATTCATATCGACAAGGATGGAACGAAGCGCACGTGCTGCACGGCGCGTCGGCACATAGATCGTCGCGTTGGCCAGCACCAGCGGATCAGCTTGATTACCGGGAAAACCTTCAACCAGTCGGCCTTCGAGAAGCGCCTTTGCAAAGGCCGGCATAAAGGGCGTGCCGGAAGGAATGGAAAACAGTTTTGGTCGTCTCATGTCGATTCCTTCTTCACGCCAGAGCCGATAGGACAGCCTCCGCCTCGCCGATTGCTTCCGGTGTTCCCACCGTGAGCCAGTGCCCAGTCATGGGCATACCATAAAGGCGCCCGGCTGCAATCGCTGCATCAAAATAGCGATTGAGCGAGGACACACCCGGCTCGCTATTTGCAAAAATACGCGGATGAATGATCGCAGCGCCTGCATAGATAAGAGGCTCGCCCGCAACATCGCGCGCGCGCTTCAAGCGACCTTCATTATCGCAAACAAAGTCGCCCTTTCCTTCAAAGCCAGTCGCCTGATCAAGCTTTGCTGTCATCAGCAAAATATCCATCCGCCCCTCGTCCCATGCATTTGCAAGGGCCGTGACATTGGGTTCGCATTCATCACCCACCCAGAACGTATCGGCATTGAGCACATAAAACGGCTTGCCAACAAAGCGTGGCAACACATTGATGATCCCGCCTGCGGAATCGAGCAAAAGATCACGCTCGTCGGAAATCGTGATATGCGGCGCTGTTCGTTCTTCAAGATGTGAAATCAGTTGGTCGGCTAAGTAATGAACATTGACGATGGTCTTCTCCACGCCAGCACGCGCAAGCGCATCAAGCCCCCAGTCGATCAGCGGCTTGCCAGCGACAGGCACCAGCGGCTTTGGCATGGTTTCGGTGATCGGACGCATACGCTTGCCAAGGCCTGCTGCAAGCATGATCGCTGTATCAGGACGTGTCATTGTTCCTCCAGCAAAGCGAGATCGTCAAACCATGCGGCTACCGGTGCCATGACCGGATGCTTTAGCACACGGCCAAGATAATCATGAATGCGTGGCAGATGCGCGAGATAATGCGGCTTGCCATCCCGCTCATCGAGCCTGACAAACAGCCCCAGAAGCTTTGAATTGCGCTGCGCACCCATCACGGCATAGGCCATCCGAAAAGCGTCCTCATCAAAGATATGACCCAGCTTACGACGCTCATCGCAATAAGCGTCCACAACCGCCTTTTCGAGCTCCGGCGTAATCGTCACACGCGCATCAAGCGCCAGTGAAGCCACATCGTAAGCGGCAGGTCCGATCATTGCATCCTGAAAGTCGATTGTGCCGATTTTGTTTGCGCCTTGCGCATCTTCAAACCAGAACAGGTTTGGCGAATGATAATCGCGCAGAAGCAGGCTTTTTTCACAATCGGCAATATCGTTGAGGACCTTATGCCATGCGGCTTCATAGGCCTGCAATTCAGCTTCCGTTAGTTTACGGCCCATCATGCGCGGTGCATACCATTGCCCGACAAGGCTCACTTCCATCATCATTGCGTCGCGGTCAAAACCGGGGATTTCATGATCAGGATAGTTTGTGACCGGCGCATGATGCGGCCACGCGACACCGTGAAGATGCGCCAGAAACCGTCCTGCCGCTTCATAGCGTTCAGTCACAGGCTCGCCAGACTGCGCGCGGATGCCTTCAAGCCCAAGATTTTCAAGGATCAGAAGCCCCGCATCAATATCCACGGCACGCATTTGCGGCACGCGCAAACCATGTGCTGCAAGCAATCCGTCAATCGCCACGAACGCCTGAATATTCTCGGCAATATGCGCAAGCTGGCGATAGGATTTTCCATTGCGCAGCGGCGGATCATAGGGCATCGCAGGCGCATTCATCAGAATTTCCACACCATTTCCGCTTGAGATGATCTCATATTTGCGGGGGCTGGCATCGCCCTGCAAATAGCGTCGTGTGGCCCCTGCCCGATCATTCTTTTCCAGAAATCCGCGGATCGTCAGCGAGCGTTGAAGACGCGCAATTGCAGCTTCTGGCCCAGCGATAACAATGCGCCGCCCTGCCCCCTCATGGGTGAGCGTTACCGCAAACCCCGGTTCGGGCAGAAAACCTTCTGCCTGTTCTGGCCATTCGGACAGCACCACACCATCATCGAGAAACTCGACAAGCCCAAGCTCGTCCAGTTCTTCGCCATACGAAATCCGATAAAGATCGGCATGCGCCACGGGGATGCGCAACGTCTCGTAGCTTTGCACAAGCGTGAATGTCGGGCTTGGCACGTCCAGCCCTTCATCATCGGCGATTGCGCGAATGATTGCACGCGCAAGCGAGGATTTGCCTGCGCCAAGATCGCCAGACAAAGTGACCAGATCGCCTTTGACCAGCGCCAGGGCGAAATCTTCGCCAAAGCGCTGTGTGGCGGTCTCATCGGGCAGGAAAAGCTCAAGACTATGGATTGGGGTGCTCATGAGCCCCGTTTACCTTATTCGGCGGCAACACGGAAGCTGCGCGCTTCCGATGGGAAACGGCAAATGACGGTTGTGCCAATATCTGCACCAGTTTCGATCTCGACACGCCCGCCATGCAGCTCGACAAAGCTTTTGACGATGGAAAGGCCAAGGCCGACACCGCGCTTGCGACCGCCATTCTGATAGGCCTGAAAACGCTTGAATACCGTATCAAGCACATCGCTCGGCATGCCCGGACCATCATCATGCACGGCAAACAGAATCTCTGTGCCGTCACGTTTCACTTCAAGGGAAACGCTTGAACCTTCCGGCGCATAATTGGAAGCATTGGAGAGAAGATTGAACAGCACCTGACGCACGCGGTTGGCATCGGCGCGGAATGTTTCGACATCATCGGCAATCTCGATGCTAAGCCCGATGTCATGATCCTGAAGACGTTCGCTGACGCGTTTTGCAGCCGCCGATATTTCATCCATCACCGAGACATCGTCGATATCGAGCTGCATGATACCGGCATCAACCGTCGCAAGATCAAGAATGTCATTGACGATGGTCAGAAGAACCGCAGATGACGTGCCGATGTGATCGAGATATTCAAGCTGGCGCTCATTGAGCGAGCCGAAAGCAGGCGTTTGCAGCAATTCTGTAAAGCCGATGATATTGGTCAGCGGCGAGCGTAGCTCATAGGAAACATGCTGCACGAAATCATTCTTGATCTGATGCGCAAGCGACAGCGCTTCGTTCTTTTCCTTAAGTGCGCGTTCCACCCGCACCGTATCGCTGACATCAATAAAGGTCAGCATTGTCTGCCCCTTTGGCAGCGGCACCACGGCATAAGACAAGATAATACCGTCATCGAGCTCCACCTGCCCCATGCGCCCGTTGCGCTCATCGAGAAAGCCGGTGACAGAAGAAACAAAATCGTCCCAGATGCCATTTCCGCCGCGCTGGCTGCAAAGCTTGGCGACGGTGGAGATATGCGTGCCTTCAACGGCAATCGCCGCAGGCAGCGACCAGAGATCAGCAAAGGACGGATTGGAAAGGCGCAGACGGCCATCGGAACCAAACACCGCAACCGCTTCCGCCAGATGATCGAGCGTTTCGCCCTGCACCTTGATCAGCGTATTATAGCGACCTTCAAGCTCAAATTTCTCAGTCATGTTCTCGAAAAACCATGTCACGCCGCCCTGCGGATGCGGATTGGCGACAACACGCATGATGCGCGTATCCGGCAGGTGCCACATATGTTCTTCCGGCTCGACTGCACGATAGGCAGAAAGCAGCGAATCCTTCCACTTGCGCCATTCGGGCTGCTCGGGAAGCTTGCCTTCCGAACGAAGACGATCAAGAAACAGCGTGTTGCTTGGGCGCGTCTCAAGCCAGGCCGTATCAAGAGACCACAGCGAGACAAAAGCCTGATTGAAGAATTGCAGCTTCATATCAGGATCGAAAATCGCTACAGCCGTCGAAAGCTGATCAAGCGTTTCGGCATGGCTTTTCAAGGTGCGGCTTAATTCTTCGCGAACCTGCTCGATTTCGCTCAGATCAAAGCCAAGACCGGCAGAGCCTGCATCCGTGCTGACATCGGTGACGTCATAGATACGACGGTCGCCACGCACCACGGCAGGCAGTTTCTCGTAGAGGTCCGGTTCGGCAAAGCGATCACGCTCCAGACGCTGGCGCGCCTGTACGCCAAACAATTCACGACCTTCAGAACTTGCCTGTGTACCATCCGCAGCATCCACGGCGCGCGCGTAAGCACCATTGACCCATTCGATACGTCCATCCGAGCCACGCACCCAGACCGGCTGCTCAATGCGATCAAGCAAATGGCGCAGGAGCGCAAGCTTCTCAGAAAATTCCCGGTTCTGCGTCTGCAAGGCGGCACGTTCGGCCTGAACGCCCTGAAGGCTTAAAAAGCGCACCACGGCAAAGCTGCCAGACGTGCGGCCATAAACATCAAGCAAGGTGCCATTGACGGTTTCGACCGTCAGATCGAAAGCGTGGGCTTGCTCGCGCAAGGCCGAAACCGCGCGTTCAAGCTCTGTGACCGCTTGCGGGCGCAACCAGCGGCCAAAGGCCAGAAAATTCGAACGATCCTGCGGCGCACCACACTCGATCGGCAATTGTCCGACGACATCGGCGCGGGTGCCCTGCGCATCCCAGACGACAATGCGCTGATCTTTGAGATTAAGAAGCGCATCATTGCGTTGCGCAACCAAGCCCATATCGGACAAGCGAGTGCGCAATTCATTGTTTTCGTGGGCAATTTTCGAGCGGTCGCGAATGAGCCAGCCAGCCGACAAAAGGGCTGCCCCCATTGCGCCCAGAAAAATGGAAAACTGGATGACTTCGAAAGCGCCGACGCTGCCGCCAAATGGCAGTTCAATACGTGCGGAATGTTCCGCATCCTGTGCGAAAGCCGGAGCAGCCGCAACCAGTGCGGCAAAGGAAACTGTTGCCTTGAGGATGACCCGTTTGAGAGGGCTAAATCCAAGCGAAAGCGAACCTTTCAGGTGCCTGCCTGCGCTGAATGCGGATTTGCTCCGCAAGCTCCCCGATGAGCCGACCACTGGCATATTTTCCCTGTCTCCGCCACCCGGCAGCACCCTTCAAAAAAGGCCGCCGTATTTCAAAACGCTACTGCCCGGCCCTGCGCATCGCCACAATGCTTTGAGGAGCCGGAGGTGTTTCAACATCCATAAGATGCGCATCTTATCCGAAAGCCGTTTCACAGTTTTCGGGATGCGTTCTCAGAGTGAATAAGCCGCCCGCCTTTTGCCTTTGCTGACAAAAAACGCCCAACGCAAACACCCGTCAAAACACATTGATTCGTCTTCACAATACCCTCACCGTGAATCCACGTGAAGCGTGTTCCGCGTAAAAATAAAGGCCGGGCAACTTTATGATGCCCGGCCTACAAGATGTAGCAGTATGGTTAACAGATACTTAATACCTGTAGTGTTCTGACTTGAACGGACCTTGTGGAGTGACGCCAATATAAGCGGCCTGTTCGTCGGAAAGCACCGTCAGTTTGGCACCAAGTTTGTCGAGATGCAGACGCGCGACCTTTTCATCGAGGTGCTTCGGCAGAACATAGACCTCGTTCTTGTACGCGTCGGTGCGTGTGAAGAGTTCGATCTGACCCAGAACCTGATTGGTAAAGGATGCCGACATAACGAAGCTTGGATGACCGGTTGCGTTGCCAAGATTGAGCAGGCGACCTTCCGAAAGAAGGATGATGCGCTTGCCATCCGGGAACTCGACGAGATCGACCTGTGGCTTCACATTGGTCCATTTAAGATTGCGCAGCCCTGCGACCTGAATCTCATTGTCGAAGTGACCGATATTGCCGACGATGGCCATATCCTTGAGCTTGCGCATATGATCAAGCGTGATGACGTCCTTGTTGCCGGTCGTCGAAATCACGATGTCAGCGGTGGACGCTGCATCATCGAGCGTTACCACTTCAAAGCCATCCATTGCGGCCTGCAATGCGCAGATCGGATCGACTTCCGTCACCTTGACGCGCGCACCGGCGCCAGCGAGCGATGCCGCCGAGCCTTTGCCAACATCGCCATAACCGCAGACGACGGCAACCTTGCCGGCCATCATGACGTCCGTGCCGCGGCGGATGCCGTCGACCAGCGATTCCTTGCAACCATATTTGTTGTCGAATTTCGACTTGGTCACGCTGTCATTGACGTTGATTGCCGGGAAGGGCAGGAGGCCCTTCTTCTGTAACTGGTAAAGACGATTGACGCCCGTGGTGGTTTCTTCGGTCACACCCTTGATCGCATCGCGCTGGCGCGTGAAGAAGCCCGGCGTTTCAGCCATGCGCTTCTTGATCTGTGCGAACAGAACTTCTTCTTCTTCGCTTTCCGGCTTCGACAGAACGTCTTCGCCCGCCTCAGCGCGTGCGCCGATCAGAATATACATGGTGGCATCGCCACCATCATCGAGGATCATGTTGGATGGTTCACCATCCGACCACTGGAAAATCTGATCCGTATAGGTCCAGTATTCTTCCAGCGTCTCGCCCTTGATGGCGAAAACCGGCGTGCCGGTTGCAGCAATTGCTGCGGCTGCATGGTCCTGCGTCGAGAAAATATTGCACGATGCCCAGCGCACATCGGCGCCCAGAACCTTGAGTGTCTCGATCAGCACGGCGGTCTGGATCGTCATATGCAGCGATCCGGAAATGCGTGCACCCTTCAAAGGCTGCGATTTGCCAAATTCCTCGCGCGCAGCCATCAGGCCCGGCATTTCGGTTTCAGCAATATCGAGTTCCTTGCGGCCCCAATCGGCCAGGCTAAGGTCCTTGACGACAAAATCCTGACTTGCGGTCATCATCTGCTCCAATCAAATTTGTTTCGAAGCCGCAAATTGAATGCGAAAATGGCACGCGGCTCCAGCTTGCGTTCTGATTAGCAGATCGGCGCAAACAGCACAACGGAACATAAAGAAATCTTTATGTGTCTATATCGGATTGTTCAGAGTTGAAATAAAGCCTGATGAAAATCAGGCTTCTTCGCCGAACTTGTCGGCAATGAGGGTGCCAAGGGCATCAAGCACGGCATCGGCCTGTTCGCCCGATGCGCTGACATCGACGCAGCAACCGGGCGAGGCTGCAAGCATCATCAGGCCCATGATGGACGTGCCACCCACGGTCATGCCGTCCTTGCTGACGCGCACATGCGCATTGTAGCTATCCACAAGCTGCACGAATTTCGCCGATGCGCGCGCATGAAGCCCGCGCTTGTTGACGATCTCGAAAGACCGGAACACAGCGCTATCGGCATCATATTCGCCAGTAACGGTCACAGTGGGATGCATGAATTATTTTCCTGTCAGCACCTGGCTTGCAACGTTGATGTATTTGCGCCCCGCATCCTGCGCTTCACGCAAGGCCGCTTTAATATCGCCACCGATGCGCACGCTGGAAAGCTTGATGAGCATCGGCAGGTTGACACCGGCGATCACTTCGATCTTGCCTTCTTCCATCACTGAAATTGCCAGATTGGACGGAGTGCCGCCAAACATATCTGTGAGAACAATGACACCTCTGCCCGTATCGGCACGTTCAACCGCATCGACAATATCGCGGCGACGCTGTTCCATGTCATCTTCGGCACCGATACAGACGGTCTCGAAATTGTCTTGCGGGCCAACTACATGCTCAACAGCATGGAGAAACTCTTCGGCCAGCCTTCCGTGCGTAACAAGCACGAGTCCGATCATACTTTCAAAGCTCCTGTCGTGTGCCCGCCGCTTCACCCCGCTGCGGGGTGCAAATGACACAAAAACCCTGCCGGACCTTGCCGGTGAGTTGTGCATCTTGGCAGGGCAAATCTTGATAGCAAGTGAAAAATTTCAGCTATGCCTTGAAAAAAGCAAAATGCCGCAGCGTTAGGCACTAATTTTAGTAAGATCCTTAAAAATCAGTGCCTAATCTATTCACGGCCACGGTTTGCAGAACAAAGTGGCCTCTATAGCCCGGGAAAGCGCGTTAGAATCACCATTTGACGACAGGGCAGGGAGCAGCAAACGCTTGATCTCAAACCCTTCAAATCGCCATTTTTCATCACCGGGATAACGTTCTGCCTCATCGGGACTGACAAGCATGACCACCAGATCAAGCGGCGTCTGTTTCACATAAGCAACAGTGAAAAGGCCCGCGCCGCGAATCTCCACGCCACCTGCCAGAGCTTCAGGAACGCTTGCCAGGAGCCGGTCGCCCTCGGCATGCAGCAAGGTTCGGTCATCGGCAACCAGTGAGGCCTGCTCATTGCGCAGAGTCGCGCGCTCGACAAGGGTGAGGGCGAGTTCGGTCTTGCCCGCGCCGGATTTTCCCATCAGCATGACGCCACGTCCGCGCAATTGCACGGTCGTTGCATGCAGGCCGCTTTTTTCCTGTTCCGGCGTCATATCGGCATCACGCAATTGCAGGCAGATCGATGATGAAGCGCGCGCCCTTCATCTGTTCCGGATTTTTGGCATCCATGATGTTTTCAACGCTCAGCGTACCACCATGCGCCTCAATGATCTGGCGGCTGATGGAAAGACCAAGGCCGGAATTCTGGCCAAAAGCCTCCGAAGCAGGGCGATCCGTATAGAAGCGCTCGAAAATACGCTCAATATTTTCGATCGGGATTCCAGGGCCGTTATCTTCGACGAGAATCCGCAGCCAGTTTCCTTCACTACCCAGATTGACGACGATGCGTCCTGTATCCTCTGGAACAAAAGACCGAGCATTTTCAATGAGATTGCTGATGACCTGCCCCAGACGCAAATCATGTCCGGCGACGAAAAAGCCTTTCTTGCCGGTGGGTAATTTACCCGTATTGAACACGATCTCCGTGCCAACCTTGTTGCGGCGGACTTCCCGTGCAGCATTGACGATGTTGTTGAGCAGCGTCTTCATATCGACGCGGTCAGAATGTTCGCGCGCCAGTTCCGCATCAAGACGCGATGCGTCGGAGATATCGGTAATCAGGCGGTCGAGGCGGCGCACATCATGCTGAATGACGTCGAGCAGGCGTTTGCGCGAATCATCATTTTTCGCAAGTGGCAGCGTTTCGACAGCACTTCGCAGCGAGGTGAGGGGGTTTTTCAGCTCGTGGCTGACATCGGCCGCAAAGCTTTCGATTGCCTCGATGCGGGTATAAAGCGCATCGGTCATGGCGCGAATAGAGGTCGACAAATGACCGACTTCATCCTGACGCTCAGAGAAATCCGGGATTTCCTCACGGCTTTTTACACCGAGGCGCACACGGTCGGCAGCGGCGGCGAGTTTTCTCAACGGGCTTGCAATTGTCGAAGCAAGAAACAGCGACAGGATCACCATGACAGCAGCCACAACGCCAAACACGCGGAACACGGCCATGCGTTCGCCCTGCACGATCTTGTCGATATCGTCGCCTTCGGTGGAAAGCAGCAGCACGCCTAGGATAGCGCGGGATTGCTGAATGGGGACTGCCACCGAAACAATCAGTTCGCCCTGCTGGTTGCGGCGCTGTGCGGTCTGGGGCGAGCCGCTCAAAGCGCGAACGATTTCCTGATAGGCCAGACCATTACCGCCGGGCTGTTCCTGATAAAGCGGCAAGCCACCACCATAAAACAGACGCGAGAACCAGCCCGTAAAGCGTTCCCAGGCGCTTGGCGCATCTTCTTCGATGGCCGGAAGATCATAACGGAAGACCGGGCCACCCGATGCAAAAGCCGGCGCATAGAGCGAGCGCGAATCAAGCAGCAGATTGGCATAATGATCATAGATGCGGGCGCGCGTGCTGGTTGGCGAAATCAACTGACGCAGCAGCGGCGATACTTTTTCCGGGTTAATCGGGAATTCCCAGTTATCGGGCGAATCAGGCGACGGGGTGATGCTCTGCCCCGCCTGCAATTCCAGAAGCTTTTCCGGGTCGATCATCAGCGAGTTGGTATCGACCGTCGCCGATGAGGAAATTGCGGCTGCAATGATCTTGCCTTGCGTAAGCAGGCTTTCAATCTTGGCATCGATCAGTCCCTCGCGGAACTGGTTCATATAAAGAATGCCCGAAACCAGAACCGCAAGGGCTGCCAGATTGAGAAAAAGGATACGGCGCGTCAGGCTCGAAAACAGAAACTGACCGAGAAAGCGGCTGAAAGGCGCAAAAAGCCTGCGCAGAAAAAGCGAGCGTTGCCGCCGCGCCCTGCGCTCTCTCATGCTTGCAGCACTATCTTTGCTAATCTCTGCGACCATCGCGCTCAGTCTATTTCATTACATTATTGCCGGACCATCAAAGCCCGGCAACATGTATACTCTTTATCACGCTTCGCGGAAACGATAGCCAACGCCATAAAGCGTTTCGATCATTTCGAAATCATCGTCAGTCGACTTGAACTTCTTGCGCAGACGCTTGATGTGGCTGTCGATGGTGCGGTCATCGACATAGACCTGCTCATCATAGGCCGCATCCATCAGCGCGTCACGGCTTTTCACAACACCGGGGCGCTGTGCGAGCGAATGCAGGATGAGAAATTCTGTAACCGTCAACGTTACCGGCTCACCTTTCCAGGTGCAGGTATGACGTTCCTGATCCATGACAAGCTGACCGCGCTCCAGCGACTTTGCCTGCTGGCCAGTCGGCTTTGCCGTACCATCACGCGCAGCAACGCGGCGCAGAACCGCCTTCACACGTTCAACAAGCAGGCGCTGCGAGAAAGGCTTGGTGATGAAATCATCCGCACCCATCTTGAGGCCAAACAATTCGTCGATCTCGTCATCCTTGGAGGTCAGGAAAATGACCGGCAAGTCAGATTTCTGGCGCAGGCGGCGCAGCAGTTCCATTCCGTCCATGCGCGGCATCTTGATATCGAAGATCGCAAGGTTCGGTGGACGCGCCATCAGGCCATCCAATGCGGAAGCCCCGTCTGTATAGGTCTCCACGCGATAGCCTTCCGACTCCAGAGCAATGGAAACGGAGGTCAGAATGTTGCGGTCATCGTCGACCAGCGCGATTGTCTGCGTTGCCGAAGCTTCCTTCATGCGGACCTTCTCCTTTTTTATCGCCCTTAACAGCAGCGATATAATTCAAGCGACGCGTTTTTTACGCATTGTCCTACGCAAAGCCGTTTCACACTTTTGGCTGAAAGGCTTTGGCGCGTCGATACTATAATAACCCTGCTGCTTTTGCAGTACAAATTAGGTACAAAATGTGGCAGCGCTCAAACTTCGCAGAAATGCTGCATTTCTGTTCGGGACACAGGTTAATGCAATTATATGGTGTATAAATTCCATAATACACGCAATAACCGAATAATTAAACGATTTAAAAATATTTCAATTTTTCTAAATCGATTAAATATTTGATTTGATTTATTTAATCTGTTTCTGACTGCCATCCCGGATTAAAACAGAGATCGGGACCAATCTTGTTGAACCAGATGGCGGAGACACCATGAAAGAGATCGGCATCCATAATACTGCCGCTTCCATTGCGACTTCAGGACTGAAGGAGCTCTCTGCAGTCTTTTATAATTTTGGCCCCGCACGGCTCTATGAAGAGACCATCCGGCGCGGCGAAGCAGAGCTTTCTGCACAGGGCGCACTGGTTGCTCGCACTGGCCAGCACACGGGCCGTTCGCCAAAAGACAAGTTCGTTGTGCGCGATGCCAACACCGAAGATCAGGTCTGGTGGGACAATAACAAGCCGATCACACCGGAAGCATTCGAGCTGCTTTATGCCGATTTCATCGAACATGCGAAAGGCAAGGAGCTTTTCGTTCAGGACCTGATTGGTGGCGCTGATCAGGACAACAAGATCAATGCCCGCATTGTCACCGAATATGCGTGGCATTCGCTGTTCATTCGCAATCTGCTGATCCGCCCGGAAGAAGCAGAGCTTGCTTCTTATGTGCCTGAACTCACAATTATCGATCTGCCGTCATTCAAGGCTGATCCGGCGCGCTATGGCGTACGCACTGAAACCGTGATTGCAGTCGATCTTACCCGCAAGATTGTTCTGATTGGCGGCACATCCTATGCCGGTGAAATGAAGAAATCGGTCTTCACTGCGCTTAATTATCTTCTGCCTGCCAAGGGCGTCATGCCGATGCACTGCTCGGCCAATGAAGGCCCGAACGGCGATACCGCTGTTTTCTTCGGCCTTTCGGGCACTGGAAAGACCACGCTTTCGGCAGACCCGACCCGCACGCTGATTGGCGATGATGAGCATGGCTGGGGTGAACATGGCGTCTTCAATTTCGAAGGCGGCTGCTATGCTAAGACCATTCGTCTTTCCGCAGAAGCGGAGCCTGAAATCTATGCCACCACGCAGCGCTTCGGCACGGTTCTGGAAAATGTCGTGCTGGATCAAAACCGCCAGCCGGATTTTGACGATGGTTCGCTCACCGAAAATACCCGTTGCGCCTATCCGCTCGATTTCATTCCCAACGCATCCGCATCGGGCAAGGGCAGCCAGCCCAAGAACATCATCATGCTGACCGCCGATGCCTTTGGCGTGATGCCTCCGATTGCCAAGCTGACACCGGCACAGGCCATGTATCACTTCCTGTCGGGCTACACAGCCAAGGTTGCAGGTACGGAAAAAGGTGTAACCGAACCGGAAGCCACTTTCTCAACCTGCTTTGGCGCGCCATTCATGCCACGCCATCCATCGGAATATGGCAATCTGTTGCGCAAGCTGATCGCTGAACACAAGGTCGATTGCTGGCTGGTCAATACCGGCTGGACCGGCGGCGCTTATGGCACTGGCAAGCGTATGCCAATCAAGGCAACGCGTGCACTTCTTGCGGCAGCGCTTGATGGCTCACTCAATGATGCCGAGTTCCGCACCGATCCGTATTTCGGCTTTGCCGTTCCGGTTGAAGTGCCGGGCGTGGACACAGCCATTCTCGATCCGCGTTCGACATGGGCCGACAAGGCTGCTTACGACGCACAGGCCAAAAAGCTTGTCGATATGTTCGTGACCAACTTTGAGAAGTTCGAAAGCCATGTCGATCACGATGTGCGCGATGCAGCGCCTGCAACCCGGATCGCTGCTGAGTGAGCGAAAAAGACATCCTGAGGAGGAAGGGAAGCCCGGCCGAGAGGCCGGGTTTTTCTTTTGTCTAACAGATACAAAGCAGTGTATCACAGCATCCATGGAAGAAAGCCGCAACATTATTCGCATCACAAACCGCCTGACCATCCATGAGGATGATCTGGAGGAGAGCTTTATTCGCTCGTCCGGCCCCGGCGGACAGAACGTCAACAAGGTATCAACTGCCGTGCAGTTGCGCTTTCATGCGGCGCGTTCCGGTCTGCCGGAAGACGTCCTCTCACGTCTGTTCAAGATTGCCGGTCAGAAGGGCACCAAGGACGGCGATATTCTGATCGAAGCCAATCGTTTTCGCACGCAGGAACGCAACCGCGAAGATGCGCGCGAGCGCATGATCGCGCTCATCAGAGAAGCCGCTGTTCCGCCGCCACCACCCCGCAAAAAGACAAGGCCAACAAAAGGCTCCGTCGAACGCCGCCTCAAGGCCAAGTCCGGACGCTCGGACATCAAGAAGGGCCGCGGCAAAATTTCTTACGATTAAGCGCATCCCGAAAAGTGGGAACCGGTTTTCGGAAAAAGATGCGCGATAAAACAAGTAGACTATCGCATTTTGGGAACAGACAACATGACAATCAATTATCACGAGCTTGAAACCAGCCATGGCCGCATCGCGGTGCGTGAAAGCGAGGGCGAGGGCGCTCCTCTCCTGATGATCCATGGCAATTCAAGTTCGGGTGCAATTTTCGCACCGCAGCTCGAAGGCGAGATCGGCAAGAAATGGCGCGTGATTGCGCCTGACCTTCCAGGGCATGGCAAATCCTCCGATGCGATTGATCCCGATCGCAGCTATTCGATGGAAGGCTATGCGGATGCGATGACGGAAGTGATGCAGAAGCTCGGCATTGCTGATGCAGTCGTTTTCGGCTGGTCACTTGGTGGCCATATCGGTATCGAGATGATTGCCCGTTATCCTGAAATGCGTGGCCTTATGATTACCGGAACGCCGCCCGTGGCGCGTGAAGAAGTAGGGCAGGGGTTTAAGAGCGGACCTGACATGGCGCTTGCCGGACAGGAAGTCTTTTCCGAGCGCGATGTGGATTCTTACGCACGCAGCACCTGCGGCGAACCATTCGAGCCATCGCTTCTCGATATTGTTGCCCGCACCGACGGACGCGCACGCCGCATCATGTTTGAAAAATTTGCCGCAGGTACCGGCGGCAACCAGCGCGATATCGTATCGGAAGCAACGCTGCCTATTGCCGTCGTCAATGGCAAGGACGAGCCTTTTGTCGAGCTCGACTTTGTATCGAAAGTGAAATTCGGCAATCTTTGGGAAGGCAAAACCCACGTCATCGACAATGCGGGCCATGCGCCATTCCGCGAGGCACCGGCAGTTTTCGATCAGTATCTGACGCGCTTCCTGAACGATTGCACCCTGTGATAGAATAACTACCGGCAAATTCTGCTTTACTTTTGGCTTAAAGTGCCAATCTTATGCATCCATAGAGTGCATTGCTATGAATTTTCAACAAGCAAGGAGATTTGCTACATGGGAATTTTCGATTTTGTAAAATCAGTTGGAACGAAGCTTGGTTTTGGTGAAAGTGAGCCCAAAGCCGATGACCTCAAGAAAGAACTCGATTCGCATAATCTCGGCACCGATGGCGTGCAGGTTAGTGTTCAGGGCGACAAAGCGGTTCTGACCGGCAATGTGAAAGACCAGTCTGCCTTTGAAAAAGCGATTATTGCTGTCGGCAATTCGCTCGGCGTTTCCAAGGTGGAAGCTTCGGAATTGACGGTTGAAGGCGCAGGCACAGGGGCCGAGCCTGTCTTCTACACCGTCAAGAAGGGCGACAATCTCTGGAAAATCGCTGAAGCGCAATATGGCAAAGGCAAGGGCGCAAAGAACGACATCATCTTTGAAGCCAACAAGCCGATGCTGACCCATCCCGACAAAATCTATCCGGGTCAGGTGCTACGCATCCCGCCGCTATAAGGCTTAAGAATTCGAAGGGCCGGTTTAACCGGCCCTTTTCTAAATCTTCCTGAGTGCCACTTCTTCGATCAGATGATCGCTACCCTTGCGCAGAATAAGATCGGCGCGCGGGCGTGTGGGAAGAATGTTTTCAAGCAGGTTCTTCATATTAATATTGTTCCACAGGCCTTCACCGATGGAACGGGCGGCTTCTTCGGAAAGCTCTGAATAGCGATGGAAGAACGATTGCGGATTGACGAAGGCAGTCTCACGCAGGCGCATAAAGCGATCAATATACCATTTGTGGATCAGTTCCGGCTGAGCATCGATATAGATCGAAAAATCGAAGAAGTCGGAAACGAATGGCACCATCTTGCCGTCTTCGGGCAGATCACGCACCTGCAAAACATTGATGCCTTCAAAAATCAAAATGTCGGGCTTATCGACAATCTGGTATTCACCCGGCAGCACATCATAGCTCAAATGCGAATAAAGCGGTGCTTGCACCTGGCTCATGCCTGCCTTGATGGCCGACAAAAAACGCAGAACCGCGCCCACGTCATAGCTTTCAGGAAAGCCTTTGCGCTCCATCATGTTTTCGGCGCGCAGAACGGCATTGGGATAGAGAAAGCCGTCAGTCGTCACAAGATCGACCTTCGGGCTTGAAGGCCAGCGGGCGAGCAGTTCTTTCAGAATACGCGCCGTGGTGGATTTTCCCACCGCCACCGATCCGGCAACACCGATGATGAAGGGTGTCTTGAAACTGTCCTCCATATTGAGGAACTGCTGACGCTGGCGAAACAGAAGCTGGCTGGCCTCCACATGTGCATAGAGCAGTCGCGACAGCGACAGATAAATGCGCCGCACCTCATCCAGATCAATCGGATCGCCCAGCGAGCGCAACCGCTTGACCTCTTCATAGGTGAGGGTGAGGGGGGTATCAGCACGAAAGCCCGCCCATTCGGTCGCCGAAAAGAAACGGTACGGCGAATAGCGTGACGGCGTCAGCTGGTCCACTTTTTCCCACATATTGTCGCTGCTCTCCCTCAACGCCAATTCACGTATATCCTGTTTAATCTGCATTCAGAGCATTTCCATTTTTAAAGCAGAGAAAATGCTCAAATCATTTCTTTTCACGCATGTCTTTATCCAAAAACCGGTTCCCACTTTTTGGAGACATGCTCTATGCTTTCGGACGACCGGCCTTTTCCTCCAGGCCTGTCTGTGCCGTACGGCGTTGCAATTCTGCAAGGACGTCGTCAAGCGACACGTCTGCAATCTTGAGCACCACCAGCAGATGATAAAGCAGATCAGCGCTTTCCGTCACCAGTTCTGCGCGGTCGCCTTCGACCGCGGCAATCACCGTTTCGACGGCTTCTTCGCCGAGCTTTTTGGCAGCGCGCGTCTGGCCCTTGGCGATCAGGCTTGCGGTATAAGACGATCCATCCGTCGCACGCCCACGTTCCGCAACGATGCGTTCAAGATCGGAAAGTGTGAAATGGCTCATCGGATTTCCTCAAATCTTGTTTTCAAGCGACCGGATCGAGCCGCATCGGAATGCCAGCCTCGGCCATATAGCGCTTGGCCTCGCCAATCGTATAGGTGCCAAAATGGAAGATCGATGCGGCCAGAACTGCCGTGGCATGACCATCGCGAATGCCTGCAACCATGTGATCGAGATTGCCAACGCCGCCCGAAGCAATCACCGGCACGCGCACACTGTCAGCCACAGCGCGGGTCAGCGCCACGTCGTAGCCAGCCTTGGTGCCGTCACGATCCATTGAGGTCAGCAGGATTTCACCTGCGCCCAGACCCACGACCTTCTGCGCAAATTCCACCGCATCAATGCCGGTTGTCTGGCGACCGCCATGAGTGAAGATTTCCCAGCGATCGCTTTCGCCTGCGACTGAAACCTTCTTGGCATCAATCGCAACAACGATGCACTGATTGCCGAACTTGTCAGCGGCTTCGGCAACAAATTCCGGGTTCTTCACCGCAGCCGTATTGATCGAAACCTTGTCGGCTCCGGCCAGCAGCAGCTTGCGAATATCAGCTACCTGACGCACACCACCGCCAACAGTCAGCGGCATGAAACATTGTTCCGCTGTACGCGCGATCACGTCGAAAATTGTCTCGCGATTGTCCGAAGACGCCGTGATGTCGAGGAAACACAATTCGTCTGCACCGGCTGCGTCATAGGCGCGGGCGGCTTCAACAGGATCGCCTGCATCGATCAGATCGACAAAGTTGACGCCCTTAACGACACGGCCGTCTTTCACATCGAGGCACGGTATTACTCTTGCTTTCAGCATTGTTGTCCTCGATCTGCCGCGTCTCTTTTTTGCTTTGCCTGTCCTCGCGGTCCGGCCTGCGCCGGACTCTTCGCTGCGGGCAGGCGGTGGCGGCCATCCTTAACATCGAGGCAAGGGATTACGCGTGCTTTTAAGGTCATGCCGAAGCCCTCAACAAAGCCAGCGCTTCTGCGGGATCAATGCGGCCATCATAAAGTGCACGCCCGGAAATAGCACCTTCCAGCTTGCGTGCATCGGGAGCGGCGAGGCGCTTGATATCATCCATGGAGGCAAGGCCGCCCGATGCAATCACCGGAATGGAAACGCTGTCTGCGAGGCCCAGTGTCGAATCCCAGTTAATGCCAGCCAGAACACCGTCGCGGTCGATGTCGGTGTAGATGATAGCAGCAACGCCTGCGCCCTCAAACTTCTTCGCCAATTCGACCACGCCGAGCTCGGATGCTTCCGCCCAGCCTTCAACCGCGACATAGCCGCCCTTGGCATCAATGCCCACGGCAACCTGACCCGGAAACTGCTTGCAGGCTTCGATCACCAGCGCTGGATCACGCACGGCAACCGTACCAAGAATGACGCGGCGCAGCCCCTTGGACAGCCAGCTTTCGATATGATCGAGCGTGCGGATACCGCCGCCAAGCTGCACCGGATTTTTGGTGGCTTTCAGGATCGCTTCAACAGCCTGGCCATTGACGCTTTCACCCGCAAAGGCACCATTCAAATCGACCACATGCAGCCACTCAAAGCCCTGATCCTCAAAAGCCTTGGCCTGTGCTGCCGGGTCTTCATTATAGACGGTGGCCTGATCCATGTCGCCAAGCTTCAGGCGCACGCATTGACCGTCTTTCAAATCGATGGCGGGGAAAAGAATCATATCTTCAAGGCTTCCATTTCAGGAAATTGGCAATAAGCGAAAGGCCGAGCAACTGGCTCTTTTCGGGATGGAACTGCGTGCCGATCATATTGTCGCGACCAACCGTTGCTGTGACATCGCCGCCGTAATCTGTGACCGCAAGCACGTCCGCTTTGTTCTTGGCATTGAACATATAGGAATGCACGAAATAGGCATGCAAACCGTTCTCGCCGGTCTCGATACCATCAAAGACCGGGTGTGAATGTTTCACGTGAATCCTGTTCCAGCCGATCTGCGGAATCTTGAGCGTCGGGTCAGACGGCGTCATTTCGCGCACGTCGCCCTCAATCCAGCCAAGACCTTTTGTGATTTCTTTTTCAAGCCCGCGTTCGGACATCAACTGCATGCCCACGCAGATGCCAAGAAATGGATGCGCCTTTTTCAGAACCACATCTTCCAGTGCTTCCACCATGCCGGGAACGGCATGAAGGCCGCGGCGACAATCGGCATAAGCGCCAACACCCGGCAACACGATACGATCAGCGCTCGCCACGCGATCGGCATCCGCCGTTAGTTCGATTTCAGCTTTAACACCGCTCTCATGGGCGGCGCGCTCAAAGGCCTTGGTGGCCGAGCGAAGATTGCCGGAACCATAATCGATAATTGCAACACGCATTTTCAGTTTTCTCCGCGATGACCGACAAAGCCTATCGTCGAGCCAAATGAGGAATAAGTGGGACGAGGGGTCTGTTGCGCCCATTCAGGCGCCTGCGCTTGCGCAGGGACTGTTGCAGGCTGATCAGCGTCTGCGAGACCATAGAAATACCGGATTTCCGCTTCTTCAAGATCAGCCGCATCGATCACTGCTTTTTCGGTAAACCCCTGACGCTTGAGCTTTGCGATCTTCCAGCTTGAGCCTTCCAGCGCAACGAAGAGCGAAAACAATAAAGTGATCAGGGGCACCGCATTGGAGATGCCGAGCATGGAGCCAGCATATCCCAGCAGGATGGTGACGCCTAAAACCGCAAAAGCTTCAAACCACAGCCGCTGCAACAAGAGCCACAGAACCGGCAGGATCAGTGCCAGAGCATAGAATCCGTCGCGCACAAAGACAGAGTTTTCGGCACTATCAGCGCCTTCTTTCTCCAGAACGACGAATTGCGCCATGAACTTATCCCTTCAGCGAACCCTTGGTCGAGGGAATTGCATCCTTCTGGCGCGGGTCGGTTTCGAGCGCTGTGCGCAGAACCCGTGCCACGGCCTTAAAGATCGATTCGGCGATATGGTGGTTGTTGGCACCATAGTGATTGTTGATATGCAGCGTGATGCCGGCATTCATCGCGAAGGCCTGGAAGAACTCGCGCACCAGTTCGGTGTCGAATGTGCCGATCTTCGCGGTCGTGAAATTCACATTCCAGACCAGAAATGCACGACCCGATACGTCAACCGCCGCAGCCGTCAGCGTGTCGTCCATGGCGAGATCCATCGACGCATAACGCACAATACCACGACGCTCGCCAAGCGCTTTCGCAACAGCCTGACCCAGCGCAATGCCGGTATCTTCAACGGTGTGGTGATCATCGATATGCAGATCGCCCTTGGCCATCACACGCATGTCGATGAGCGAATGCCGGGAAAGCTGCTCCAGCATATGATCGAAGAAGCCGACACCTGTTGTAATGTCGAACTTGCCGTTACCGTCCAGATCGACCGAAACGGCAATGCTCGTTTCCTTCGTCGAACGTTCGATGCTTGCTTTGCGGGCGCTTTCAGCCGTCATAGCATTTCCTCTGTTGAAATCTTTTCGCGTTCTAGAACAGCTTGATGCTTTTGCCAATGCTTTTAGGCCGCGTCCCGATATTCTCGCCTTTTCGATGAATGCGTATTTGCATTTTGCCAGCTCGTTCTTAAATATTCACAACGAAACCCGATTCAAAAGGTTTCGACCCATATCAGGGGCTTATGCGTTTGCCATATGGAAACCCGTAGGACGCCAAAGGAGTGATCCATGATCGAACACAATCCCACGACAATTTACGGCACGACCATTGTAACCGTTCGCAAGGGCGGCAAGGTGGTGATCGCCGGTGATGGGCAGGTCTCGCTTGGCAATACTGTCATGAAGGGCAATGCGCGCAAAGTGCGACGGCTCGGCAAGGGCAATGTCATTGCCGGTTTTGCAGGCGCAACCGCCGATGCCTTTACCCTGCTTGAGCGTCTTGAAGCCAAGCTCGAACAATATCCCGACCAGCTCATGCGCGCTTCCGTCGAGCTTGCCAAAGACTGGCGCACCGACCGATACTTACGCAAACTGGAAGCCATGATGCTGGTAGCTGACAGCAAGGTCACGCTGGCACTCACTGGCACAGGCGACGTGCTTGAACCTGAACATGGCGTGATGGCAATCGGATCGGGCGGCAATTATGCGCTTGCAGCCGCGCGTGCACTGATTGACACGGACAAGGATGCCGAGGAAATCGCGCGCAAGGCGATGGAGATTGCAGCCGATATCTGCATCTACACCAATCACAGCATTCTCCTTGAAAGCCTCAACGCTGAATGACCGCAACCGCGCAAGCCTCAGCCTCTAAATCACAGCGTTGGGGCTTAGGTGCTCTGATCGTCATTGCCATACTCGCGATACAAGCCTTCTGGCTCTATCTCGACGGGCGGATACCGATGTGCGAATGCGGCACCATAAAATTATGGTCCGGTTCGCTGATGTCCGAGAATTCACAGCATATCACCGACTGGTATACCCTCTCGCACATCATTCATGGCTTTCTGTTCTACTGGCTTTTGACACTCATCGCGCCAAAGGCTCCGCTGGGCTTGAGGCTTGCCATGGCCGTTGGCGTTGAAGCTGTCTGGGAACTGGTCGAAAACTCGAATTTCATCATTGAGCGCTATCGGGCCAACACCTCCTCGGTGGATTATTTTGGCGATAGCATCATCAATTCGGTTTCCGACACCATCGCTGCCCTGATCGGCTTCATGCTTGCGGCAAAACTGCCAACGAAAATCACCGTCGCTATCGCGCTTTTCTTTGAAATTCTGGCGCTGATCGTCATTCGCGACAATCTTACGCTCAACGTGATCATGCTGCTGCATCCGTTCGAGTTCATCAGGCAGTGGCAAAGTGGATTGTAATCATGACTAACTTCTCCCCCCGCGAGATCGTCTCCGAGCTTGACCGCTTCATCATTGGCCAGAACGACGCCAAGCGCGCCGTTGCCATCGCTCTGCGCAATCGCTGGCGCCGCCAGCAGCTGGAAGGTCAGATGCGCGAAGAGGTCATGCCGAAAAATATTCTGATGATCGGACCGACCGGCGTTGGCAAGACCGAAATTTCGCGTCGCCTTGCCAGACTTGCCGGTGCGCCTTTCATCAAGGTCGAAGCCACCAAATTCACCGAAGTCGGCTATGTTGGTCGCGATGTCGAGCAGATCATCCGCGATCTGGTTGAAGCGGCGATTGCGCTTGTGCGCGAAAAGAAGCGCGAAGAGGTGCAGGCCAAAGCGCATATCAATGCGGAAGAGCGTGTGTTGGACGGTCTTGTCGGCAAAACCGCAAGCCCTGCCACCCGCGACAGTTTCCGCAAGAAATTGCGTGAAGGCGAGCTCGATGACAAGGAAATCGAGGTCGAGGTTGCCGATACCGGTGCCGGTCAGAATTTCGAAATCCCCGGCATGCCGGGCGCGAATATCGGCATGATCAATATTGGCGATATTTTCGGCAAGGCCATGGGTGGACGCACCAAGACGCGCAAGACCACGGTGAAGGAATCTTATGCCATCCTGATCAATGACGAGTCCGACAAGCTGCTCGATCAGGATCAGCTCATTCAGGAAGCTCTGCGTTCAACCGAAAACGACGGCATCGTCTTCCTTGACGAAATCGACAAGATCGCCGCGCGCGAAGGCGGAATGGGAGCGGGCGTGTCCCGTGAAGGCGTGCAGCGCGATCTGCTGCCGCTTGTTGAAGGCACCACCGTTGCAACCAAATATGGTCCGGTGAAAACCGATCATATCCTGTTCATCGCATCGGGTGCGTTCCACGTGTCCAAGCCTTCCGACCTTTTGCCGGAATTGCAGGGTCGTCTGCCGATCCGTGTGGAATTGAGCGCTTTGACGCGTGAAGATTTCCGCCGGATTCTGACCGAAACCGAAGTCAGCCTGATCAAGCAATATATTGCCCTGATGGCAACCGAAGAGGTCAAACTCGATATTACCGATGACGCAATCGACGCTTTGGCCGATATTGCGGTTGATCTGAATTCGACGGTCGAAAATATCGGTGCGCGCCGCTTGCAGACGGTTATGGAAAAGGTTCTCGATGACATTTCCTATAATGCGCCTGACAAATCCGGCTCGGCCTTCACGGTGGATGGCGATTATGTCCGCAAGACTGTTGGCGATCTTGCCAAGAACACGGACCTTTCGCGCTTCATTTTGTAATGTTGGAACGTGACCGGAAAGCCACGCTGCGGTGGCATTCTCCTTAAAGACAAGAAACCCCTCGACTTCATCGAGGGGTTTTTTTATTTTGCGGCCAAATTTACATGTCATTTACCTTATTGAGGCCGTTTCCGCGCAATGACCAGTCGACTGAACCGTATTGCAGGCATCTGCCTTGCCGTCGCTTTCTCCTGCCAGAGCGCCTTTGCAGCGGTTGCTGTGCCGCCCGGAAACCGCAATGTCGAGCAGCCGCCCATTCCCGGTGCTTCGGCTAAGCGCACGCGCGAGTTAAGCACAACCTACGAAGCCAAATATCGCAAGATATATAACCTCCTGAAAAAAGACGCTTCGCTGCGCTCGAAAATCAAGTCGACAGCTTCGGCTTACGGCATCGACCCCATCCATATCGTCGGGGCAATTGTTGGCGAGCATACCTACAATGTCGATGTTTATGACCGGCTCCAGACCTATTACGTCAAGGCCATGTCCTATGTGAATCAGGGCGTGAGCTTTGGTTATAGTGGTGAAAGCATCGGTCAGTTCGTCAAGCGCCCTGAATTCTCGGAATGCCTCAAGTTCAAGGACAGCTATTCGCTGTGGGGCTGCCGCGAAGCGATCTGGAACCAGCAGTTCCGCGGCAAATCGGTGGGTGGCAAAGCCTATCCCAACAACCGGTTCAGTGCCGTGTTCTTCCAGCCTTTCTATGCTGGCCAGACTTTTGGCCTGGGCCAGATCAATCCGCTGACGGCCTTGCAGATGTCGGATATGGTCAATCGTGTATCCGGCCTGCCAAAGCTCAATGCTGAAAACGGCAACACGGTCTATAAGACCATCATGGACCCTGATCTGACGCTGCCCTATATCGCGGCAACGCTCAAACAGTCGATCACCGCCTATCGCCAGATTGCCGATTTCGACATTTCGAAAAATCCCGGCATTACGGCAACGCTTTATAATACGGGCGGTGCAGATTCCCGCGCCCGCGCGCTTGCCAATGAAAATGCAAAGCTGAAGGCATCCGGTCAGGCACCGGCCATGCCGCAGGAAAATTATTATGGCTGGCTGGTCAATTCCAAGCTCGATGAACTCAAAGCGCTGTTTTAATTACGGGGACATCTCAGGAGCGGGTTTGTTTGATCCGCTCATAAGCCCTAGCAATCGCCGTTTTGTTGCCGGATTAAGCCGCCGTTCGACCATCACATGATAAAGGATGAAAACACGATCAGGCCCATCACCGTCAAAGCGATGGCGTTTAATGGTGACATTTATCCAATAGACGCGTTATTGCGATATAGCCAACATTCTGATGCACCAGATAAAGCGCGTAGGTAGAGCCACCCAGAATGCTCAAACTACGCCAATAGCGCTGGCTGATTTTCACTCGGGTAAGCATCAGGAATACAACAATCGAAGACAAAATAATTGCCGTAATCGCCATCGCTGAAAACTCGACAGAATAGGCTTCTTCCGACCATGCAATTCCAGCAGTCGATGTGTATATTGAACAGGCAAGCGCAATCAAAAACACTACGATGGCATAGTAAGAAAACTCTTTTCTCAAGCGATGAAGGACAATCCCCATTGCAAAGAAGCCGCTATGTTCGGTGATAAGAAGATTTTGCAAATGTGTTGAGCCAATGTAGATCTCATTTAAAAATGAGAACCCCAACCAAAATGGAATGATCCGGATTATGTTCTGAAACTGGCCCATCGTAATAATGATGAAAATCCAGCCGTAGAAAATGACTTCCAGAACGATTGACCAATAGGCACCATCGACAAACGGCTCTCCGAAAAATTTTGAAAAGATGAAGAGGTTCGCGACATATTCCATGACGCTGATCTGAAAGAGCGGATTGGGCGAGATCAGAATAGTGATTGCCGTGATGCTCATCATAATCACGAATGTCGGGTAGATTCGGGAGAATCTGGAAACCAGAAAATCGAATGGCTTCTGCCCTTCGGCGGAATAAGAAATGACGAACCCGCTGATAATGAAGAAGACACTGACGCCGAGCGAGCCATATTTGGCAATATTCTTCACAAAGTCAGGAATATCTATCGCAGGCAATTCTCCCGCTGCCTCGCCACGAAAGGCAAAGTGAAAAAGCACGACCGCCAACGCCGAAATGACACGAAGAACATCAAGGCCGTAGAGGTGTTTATTGGACGCCGATTGCGCCATTAAAGGCGTTTTCTGTGCAGCAACCATCCAGAGAGCCCCCGATCTCAGACGAGTTTCACTGGCTACTGATATAGTTCGTGCGGGTGTAATTATTCTTAACGAGAAAGGGGCTTCAAGCCCCGGCGACGCTTGCGGGCGGCTTCAATTTCATCGCTTAACTGCTTGATCGTCTCGCGATCAATGATGCGGATGTTACGCGCAAGAAGATTGGCAAGCTCCGTTGCCTGTGGGGAAAGGCCTGATGTGTCAATCACCACACGCGGATGCGAAACGGCGGCAAGGTTTTGCAACTCTTCCGCATCGTCCCAGATGATGTTGAAATATGTGATGATGCGTTGCAGCAGATCCCAGGTCGGCTGGCCGCGCCGACCATGCTCCAATGCTGACAGATAGGCCGGCGACACGCGCAAAGCGGCTGCCATTTCTTTCTGCGTAACGTTGCGTTCTTCACGCAATTCGCGCAAACGTTTGCCAAACGGGGTCATCGGATCAGGCCCCCGTTCTGCGTCTGCTTGCGCAGGCGCACATATAAAGCGCCATGTCCGCCATGATGATGCGCTGCATCTTCATAGGCGCTCACCAGAAGCCGGAACAACGGCGTTGAAAACCAGTGCGGCACAGCCTGTTTCAGAACGCCTTCACTGCCAAACGAGCGACCTTTGCCCGTAATCACCATCACATGCTTGAGCCCGCGCGCATGGGCGCTGAGCAAAAAGCCGTAGAGCAACTCATAGGCATCATTCTGTGTCAGCCCATGCAGATCGATCCGCGCTTCAATATCCACACGTCCCTTGGAAATCTTGCGGTGCGTGGGCCGATCAAAGGCATGGATCGGCATTTCCTTGAGTGTATTGAGCTTCTTTTTCGGTTCTGCCGTTGCAGCCACAGGCGAGGGTGATCTGGCGGCAGATTTCTTATTGAACTCCTGCGCCATCACCTCTTTGAAATCGGGAAACTCTTCCGCCTGAGCCTTTTTGCCAGCAAGCGGTTTGGCTGTCTTTGCAACGGTTTCCCACAGAATGCGATCCTCGGCACGCAGATAGTCTTTTGCTGGTTTTTCGCTGTTTGATGTCATCGGCTAAGCCCGCAAAAGCGCGCGCGGAACCAGCGCATAAAAATCAGCTTTGTTCTTGATGCCGCCAGCAATTTCGCCTGCCGCATCGCCGGAGCCTGCAAACAGATCACCGCGCGCCGGGCCCACTATGGCCGTTCCCGTATCCTGCGCGATCATAAGCCTTGAGAAGGGTGCATGATCAAATGCGTTCACGCTCGGCGCATCGATGTAAAACGGTGTTCCAAATGTATGCAAAAACCTGTCCACGGCAATTGAGCGGCCAGCCGTCAGCGGAACCTTGGCGGCAGCAATCTGCCCGACATTTGGATCATCCACAGGGGCTTCGCGGAAGAAAATATAGGAACGGTTCTGCCAGATAAGCGCATCGGCCTTTTCAGGATGATCCTTGAGCCACTGGCGGATTGTCTGCATGGAGATTTCATCGGCTGAAATCTCGCCTTCATCCACCAGAATACGCCCGATGCCTGTAAAGGGATGGCCGGTTTTGGCGGCATACGTGATGCGCATAGTGCTGCCATCGTTGAGCTTTAGGCGTGCAGCCCCCTGCACATGCGCGAAAAAAGCATCAACCCTGTCCGCAACATAGGCCAGCTCCAGCCCGCGATCTTTAAGCACACCTTGTTCGATGGCACGGCGGTCGTGATATTCCGCAATGCCCTGTGGTAACTGTCGGGCAAACGCGAAGGACACATCCATATCATGAGGGCGGTTTTCATCCGTCACTTTCACAAGATCGTCGGGCTTTTTAAGAAATGGCACTGTGAAATGCGCATCAGGTATGAGCGAGGCGTGGATTTCCGGCTCGTAAAAAGCGGTAACAAAGCCGTCTGCCTCGATCAGGCAGGGGATAAAATGTTCTTCAAAAAAAGCACGTGCCTGCTGTGTGTCGGGAGTATCGAGCAAACGCGCAGCAGCGAAAGAGGGTCCAAGCGCTTCAAAGGAAATACCGAGGCTGCCGCTGTTATAATGGTTGTTTTGCGCATAATCCGCAGAACGGCGAAAGGCCGCAAAAGCCAAAGCCTGATCATCCCGCGACCAGCCGGGACAATCGCTAAAACTGACTGGGCGTAAAAGTTTCGCCAGATTATGCACAAGCCGCATCCGTAAGTTCAATATTGAAAGGGCCGCTAAATTAGCGGCCCTATTAGCAAACTCTCTTAGTCTTCCGCTTCGGTCGCCACAAGCTTCCAGTTCGGATCGCGCAAACGCGTATCACGGGCAAAGGTCCACAGATCGCGAATTTCGACGACATTTTCCTGATCGCCTTCAACCACATTGCCATCCTTATCGAGCGTGGAAGAAATCATCTGGCTGACGATGTTGAGCGTCACATGGGCTTCTGATCCCTTCATTTCGGCATTGGCGATTTCCGCCTTGTCGATACCGACAAAGGTTGAGCGCATGGTTTCGCCCCGCGCTTCGCGCTCGTTGATTGCCGAGACAAATCCTTCATAGACTTCCTTGGAGAGAAGATTTTTCAGAACATTGCGGTCGCCATCGGCAAAAGACATGACGATCATTTCATAAGCGATCTTCACGCCATCCACGAAGCTTGCCGGGTCAAAGGAGGGGTCGGCTGCCTGAATGGAGCGTAGCCCGTCATTCACCGCTGTTCCTGCGGGTGCGACTTTATCAATTGCGGTATGATCTTTTTCGCCGGGGCGTTGTGGCAGGGAAACGACATTGTCTGCATCAGATCCCGAAGTCTGTGCTTCTGAATTGCGAGCAGATGTATAGGGATCGATTGGAGGTTTTTCATTTCCCGTACGACGACCAAGAACATTGCGCAGCTGGAGAAATATTACCACCGCCGCGATGAAGAAAAATATCGTACCAAAATCAAAAAATTCCATACCGCCTGCCACCATTTAACGGATAACGATCACGAATCCCGCTCGCGCCATCAATTTCATTAGATATACATATAGATCGCCTTGATTGATCATTCAAATCCCGATCGCGCATACCTATTTGTTTTTAAGCGTATCTTGTTCCGAAAACCGCATCACGCTTTTTGGAATGCGATCTATCTGTAAATTCATGATAGACTTAAGGTCTTTGATGAAAACATCAATCAACATAGGATCATAACTGCCGTGTCCTCTTCTTTTGCCCCTCTTGTCATGCTGGCAATGCCTTTCATCGAAATTGCCGGATTTGTGATCGTCGGCAGTGAAATCGGTGTTTTCGCAACGCTGGGTCTTATTATTCTGAGCGCTGTGCTCGGTTTTTTCCTTTTGCGTGTGCAAGGTTTCGGGCTGTTACAGCGTATCCGCGCCGAAAGCGTTGCAGGACGTGTGCCAGATCGTGAAATGATGCATGGTGCGATGATCGTCGTCGCTGCAATTATGCTGATCGTGCCTGGATTTGTCACAAGCGCCATAGGCCTTCTGCTTTTCGTTCCCTTCATTCGCGATCTTGTCTGGAACCGATTTGTGCGCAATCGTCTGGTGGTTGCGACCGCATCCACACGCTATTCGGAAGCCTATCGTCCCAATGAGCGTAACGAAAACAATGTAATCGACCTCGACCCGGAAGATTATACCGCCAAGCCTGATGAAAACTCACCCTGGAATCCCGACCGCAAGGATCGATGATTGCGTTATTACTAACGTAAAAACGGTTTCTTGCCTCATCTACGCACACATGCTAGCCAAGCATCACTGCTTTTTGGGCAACAAGACAAATCATTAAAGAGAAGGCATACCGACAATGAGCGATAAGGCCGCTGCGGGCGAAGTAAAGAACGGCAATGGCGCAACCGCCCAGCCGTCCCTCAACATTCTGGCTCAGTACATCAAGGATCTTTCCTTTGAAAGCCCGGGCGCGCCTTTGTCGCTGCGCCCACGCGATAAGGCTCCTTCGATCAACATCAACGTGAATGTAAACGCCAATCCGCTTTCCGAAACGGATTTCGACGTTGTTCTCACGCTCGAAGCCAAGGCTGTTGATGGCAAAGACGTTCTGTTCAACACTGAATTGACCTATGGCGGCGTATTCCGCATTCAGGGCATCGCGCAGGAACATATGCTCCCGCTGCTGTTCATTGAATGCCCGCGTCTGCTGTTCCCGTTCGCACGTCAGATCGTTGCCGATGCAACGCGCAATGGTGGCTATCCACCACTGATGATCGATCCAATCGATTTTGCACAGATGTTCCAGAGCCGTATGGCTGAAGAAGAAGCCAAGAACGCTGTTAAGAGCTGATCTTGCGTTCATACCAAAAGAAAACCCCGCTTTTTGCGGGGTTTTTTTATGAGGAATATTTCTTCCAGATGGCCTTATCGCCCATCTTTGCCACAAGCGCATCATGGGCAACGCGTTCTTTGTCGGAAATACGTGATGGAAGAGGAAGTGGGCGCTGACGCAGTGTGATGCCGCCATTGTTATCCGAACGACCATCGCCGCCGGAATTACCCGACATGCTCAGACCCAATGCTGTCTGCTTGCCGCCAATCAGCTCGATATAGACTTCGGCAAGAATTTCAGAATCGAGCAAGGCGCCGTGCAACTTGCGATGCCCGTTTTCAATGCCATAACGCTTGCAAAGCGCATCGAGTGAATTTGGTCCCATCGGATGTCTGCGACGCGCCAATGCAAGCGTATCAACTATACGATCCACCGCGATTTCCGGCTTCCCCAGCCGATCAAGCTCAGCATTGATAAAGCCAAGATCGAACATCGCATTATGCGCAACCAGCTTTGCGCCATCAAAAAATTCGTTAAACTCATCAAGAATATCGGCAAAAACCGGCTTATCGAGCAATTGTTCATTGCTGATGCCATGCACCGCCAAGGCTTCCGGGTGGACCTGACGGCCCTGCGGATTGATGAACTTGTGGAAAGTGCGACCTGTCGGAAAGCGATTAATCAGTTCCACGCCACCGATTTCGATGACACGATCCTCCAGCCGCTCAAGGCCAGTGGTTTCCGTATCGAAAACGATCTCACGCATGGAAAAACCTTTCAAAGCGCATCCCGAAAAGTGCGAAGCGGTTTTCGGATAAGATGCGCGTTAAAACTATGTTTTAGAAGACCGATCTGATTGTATCAGATCGGTTTTCTAACTGATTTGATGCCTTATAACACAGCCGCGCCTGCTCTCAGGGCTGAATGGCAAGCTATCCACGCAATTCGGCGATAATGGCATCGATCTGCCTGCGCGTTTGCTCAAAGCTACCGGAGGAGTCGATAATGAAATCCGCACGCGCACGTTTTTCGCTGTCTTTCATCTGTCGGGCAAGAATAGCCTCGAATTTTTCTTCGCTCATGCCAGCACGTGACAAGACGCGCTCACGCTGGATTTCAACGGGCACTGAGACAACCGCCACCTTGTCCACACGCTTGTCAGCGCCTGTTTCAAACAGCAACGGAATATCGATCAGCGCGATGCCTGCTCCATCCGCACGAGCCTTTTCAAGAAAGGCCGTTTCTTCCTCCCGCACCAGTGGATGAATGATGGATTCGAGATTTTTGAGTGCTTCCGGCTTTCCAACTACGGCCGCCGACAATTTTTGACGGTCAACCGTGCCATCCACAACCGTTCCGGGGAAGGCGGCTTCAATCAGGAGTGCGGCAGACCCCGAATAAAGCCTGTGCACCGCCTCGTCTGCGCTATAGATGGGCACGCCCGCATCTTCAAACATGTTTGCCGCGGTGGTTTTTCCCATGCCGATAGAGCCGGTTAGTCCGAGGATGATCATAAAGCGCCAGCCTTTTTCATATCATTTAAGATATACTCACGCAGCGCATCTGTCACTTGCGGTCTTTTGCCAAACCAGCGTTCAAAACCCGGAACTGCCTGATGCAACAACATACCAAGCCCATCGACGGTTTTCAAACCAGCAGCATCGGCCTTTGCCAGAAACGGCGTCTTCAAAGGGATATAGACAATATCGGTTGCGACGGCTGATTTCTGAGCCTCGCCAAGATCAAGCGGAAACTCTGTCGCTTCTTCTCCATGTCCGCTCATACCAAGCGACGTCGTGTTGACGATCAGCCCCGCATCTTTAACCAGGCTCTGCGCCGCATCCCATCCATGCGCGCAAACGCCCTCGCCAAAATGATCTGCCAGTTCCTGCGCACGGCTTACTGTGCGATTGACGATTGAAATGCGCGAGAAGCCGCGCTTCTGCAAAGCATGAACAATGGCCCGCCCCGCGCCACCTGCACCCAGAACCAGAGCCGTATCAGCACTGTCCCAGCCCGGTGCGAGCGCGTCGAGATTTGCAGCAAAGCCGTAAGCATCGGTATTGCCGCCGCAAAGCTTGCCATCTTCAAGCCAGAGCGTGTTGACCGCGCCGATGGCAGTGGCTGCTTCATCATGGTTTTCAACAAGGCTAAAAGCTGCTTCCTTATGCGGGATCGTAACATTGCCGCCAGCAAAGCCATTATGCGCAAGCGAATTTGCAAATTCTGCAAAATTTTGCGGTGCCACTTCGATAGCTTCATAAGAGCCATCAAGGCCAAGCTCGTTCAACCAGAAGCCATGAATAAGCGGTGAGCGCGAATGTTTAATCGGAAATCCGGTGACAAAAGCCTTTTTAGCCATCGATCAGATTTTCTTTCCTGAGTTCATGAAGAAGCGGCAGCAGCGGCAATCCGACGATGGTGAAGTAATCGCCTTCGATTTTCTCAAAAAGCTGAATGCCCGGACCTTCAACCTGATAAGCGCCAACACTGGAAAGGGCAATATCACCAACGCGGCCAAGATAGCGTCCGACAAAACCCGGATCGAGATCACGCATCGTCATGCGCGCCACCGAAACATGCCGCCACAGCGTCTCGCCGTTCTTGACCAGAACCACGCCGCTGTTCAACTGATGGGTCTGGCCCGAAAACTGCAAAAGCTGGCGGCGCGCCGCCTCCATATCCACAGGCTTGTGGAAAATCTGATCATTCAGCGAAAGTGTCTGATCGCATCCGATCACCACCGCATCGGGATTGTTTTCACTGACGGATAAAGCCTTTGCTTCGGCCAGAACCTGCGCCACTTCCTGCGGTGTCACACCCGTCTTATAAAGCGGTGCCTCGACCGCGCGCTCATCAATGTCAGCGCTCTCAGTCGAAAATTCGATGCCGGCATTTTTCAAAAGTGCCGATCTGAACGGGCTTTTGGAGGCGAGAATAAGTTTTGTGGTCATGACTGATCTTCCTTCTTACCATCGCGCAGCAGAGACTGAATGGCTGCTGCTGTTTCCTCAATCGACCGGCGCGATACATCAATGAGCGGCCAGCCGTGGCGGTTGCAGAGATTTCGGGCATAAGCCAGTTCTTCGGAAATTGAAACGCGGTCTGTATAAAGTCCGGTATCAAGGGAAGGCGCTGTGCCAAGCGGACGGTTCTGCCTGATCTGCGAAATGCGTTCAGCCGTTGCAACAAGCCCGACGATCATCGGACGTTTCGCACTGAAAAGCACATCGGGGAGGGGAATACCCAGCACGATTGGAACATTGGTTGCCTTGATGCCGCGATTGGCCAGATAAATGCTGGTGGGGGTTTTGGACGTTCGCGAAATGCCCACCAGAATGACATCCGCTTCTTCTATATCGAGTGGCAATTGGCCGTCATCATGCTCCATGGTGAAATTAAGCGCATCGATGCGGCGAAAATAATCGGCATTAAGCACGTGCTGCGCGCTCGCGCGACGATGCGCAGGCGCACCCAGATAAGACTGAAACGTATTGAGCACAGGTTCGAGCACCGAAACGCTCGGAACGCCCATTTCAAGGCAGGCTTCATCAATGATGGCTGCGAGTTTCTGATCGACGACCGTGTAAAGCACAATGCCCGGTTCGGCATCGATATTCTCCAGAACTTTGCGCATCTGCTTCTCGGTTCGTATGAGCGGATAGATATGCTCGATGGCGCGTGCATTGGCATATTGGGATGCCGCAGCGCGGCCTGCCGCGAGGAGAGTCTCTCCCGTCGCATCAGAAATCAGATGAAGATGAAAGTAAGAAAGCGGTCTGGTCACAGTTTTCTCCCCTCCCTGTTGACGACTGTGCGCAAATCGAAGGTTTCATCCACAAGCCATGGCAGGCGGTGGGAAACTTGGCAAGTCATCCACAGCGAGTGCACATGTGGGGAGCCTGAGAGAGCGATTGTGGACAAGACTCGCAACATTCTGAAAGCCAGCCAATATACCCAGCTTTTCCACAAACAAGGCCAAAGTGCGGCAATTGGTAACTCCTTAGATTCAATGAAAAATTTGAGTTTTCATTGCTTTTGGCAAGATGATCAGTGAATGTTCGCACAGGCTGAGATGTTCGGAACACAACTGTGGGGAAAAGACGGACAAAGCTTAATCCCCGATTCCAACAGACTCTAAGAATCAAAAGATTCAAGATTCATCCTTTCTTTATGGAAACCGCAGGGGAAAACTCTCGGCCATAAAGCGGGAAAACCAAAATGAGATCGGCTAAGATCAACAAGGTGGAGTGAAATGAAACGCAAGGTCTTGAAAGTCATGGATGGTGAGGCCGTTTTCCCACCACCAATCTGGATGATGCGGCAAGCCGGACGACACCTTCCCGAATATCGGGAAGTACGCAAACAGGCAGGAAGTTTTCTCGACCTTTGCTATTCACCTGATCTTGCAGTCGAAGTGACGCTTCAGCCAATCCGCCGTTATGGCTTTGATGCAGCCATTTTGTTTTCAGATATTCTGGTTGTCCCTCATGCCCTTGGAAGAGACTTGCGCTTTGAAGAAGGCAAGGGGCCTTTGATGACCCCGATTGATGCAGATGAGATATTATGGCTTGAGACGGAAGGTGTCGCCAAAAGGCTTGAGCCGGTCTATGAGACGGTTCGGCTGTTGCGGGCGCAATTGCCTGACGAAACCACGCTGCTGGGCTTCTGTGGCGCTCCATGGACTGTTGCGACCTATATGATCGCCGGTCATGGCACGCCGGATCAAGCTCCTGCGCGCCTGTTTGCTTATCGCCACCCCGAGGCATTTGAAAAGCTTTTGAATGATCTGGCAGATGTTTCGGCCGAATATCTTATCGAACAGCTCGATGCAGGTGCAGATGCTGTGCAGATTTTCGATTCATGGTCGGGCGTTCTGGATGAAGATTGCTTTGAACGTTTCTGTGTGCGTCCGGTTGCCCGTATTGTTCAGAAGGTAAGGGCTGTTTATCCTGAAGCCCGCATCATCGGTTTCCCAAAAGCCGCTGGGATGCTTTACGCAGGTTATCGCGAAAAGACCGGTGTTGATGTTCTGGGCCTTGATTGGTCTGTGCCAATGTCCTTTGCCCGTGAATTGCAGAACGAAGGTCCAGTTCAGGGAAATCTTGATCCGCTGCGTGTGGTGGCTGGTGGCGAAGCGCTTGATGAAGGTGTGGATACGATTCTTAAAAATCTCGGGCAGGGACCGCTGATCTTTAATCTCGGCCATGGAATTACCCCGCAAACACCCATTGAAAATGTTGAGCGAATGATAAATCGGGTCAGGGGAGGCTATTGATGAGCGCTTCCGATAAGACGAACAGCGGCAAGGCTGCTTTGATCCGTACAGTTGTCGCTCTGGTGATTTTAGCGCTCGGACTATGGGGATTGTTTCACGTGAATCCAACTGATGCTTATCTTTGGATCAAGTCGATCCACATTATTGCTGTGATCGCATGGATGGCAGGAATGCTCTATCTGCCACGGCTTTTTGTTTATCATAGTGCTGCAACGCCGGGCTCTGAAACGTCAGAAACTTTCAAAATTATGGAGCGCAGGTTGCTGCGTTTTATTATCAATCCCGCTATGATTGTAACGTGGATTGCTGGTCTTTGGATGGCCTGGGAGATTTTCGGCTTCAAAGGCGGATGGCTGCATGCAAAAATTTTGCTTGTTGTATTGCTGTCAGGGGTGCACGGCTACCTTTCCAAGGCTACGCGGCTTTTTGCGCAAGACAAGAACACCAAATCAGCCAAACATTGGCGAATCGTCAACGAAGTACCGACTGTCTTAATGATCCTTATTGTGGTTCTGGTGGTCGTGAAGCCATTCTAAAATTTATATGATTTTCAAAGAAGCCCGGAAGAAATCCGGGCTTCTACCTTTTTCGAGAGTGTGTTAAGTTTTGTCTAAGTAAAAAAAAACTCGTAATATTTGTTTTATCGCATTATCCGACGCAAAACCGCTTCGCACTTTTGCTGGAAATTCTCTCTTGAACAAATTCCCGGCAATCTCTATCTGACACTTGCTCTTCATGCCGCAAACCGGTATGAGTGAGTCCTATTCCCACCTTGACAGCAGGCCTTCGATGCCGGTCACGATCCAAGTGGCCACCTTTCCGAACAACTGCATTTTCTCCTTATATTTCAAAAGAGTTCCTCACCCATGCAGGAAATGAAACTACAAGAACTTAAAAATAAGACCCCGGTCGAGCTGTTGGCATTTGCCGAAACGCTCGAAGTCGAAAATGCGAGCGCCATGCGCAAGCAGGAGCTGATGTTCGCGATCCTTAAGAGCCTTGCTGCTCAGGACGTTGAAATCATCGGCGAGGGCGTCGTCGAAGTGTTGCAGGACGGATTTGGATTCCTGCGCTCGGCTGATGCGAATTATCTGCCGGGTCCGGACGATATTTATATTTCGCCTTCCCAGCTTCGCCGTTTTTCATTGAAGACCGGCGATACGGTTGAAGGTCCGATCCGTGGTCCTAAGGAAGGCGAACGTTATTTCGCGCTTCTCAAGGTCAACACGATCAATTTCGAAGATCCTGAAAAGATTCGTCACAAGGTCCATTTCGACAATCTGACGCCGCTCTATCCAAATGAGCGCTTCAAGATGGAACTTGAAGTTCCAACCACAAAAGATCTTTCCTCGCGTGTTATCGATCTGGTTGCACCGCTCGGCAAAGGCCAGCGTGGTTTGATCGTTGCTCCACCGCGTACGGGTAAGACTGTTCTGTTGCAGAACATCGCGCATTCGATCACCGCAAATCACCCTGAATGCTATCTGATTGTTCTTCTGATTGATGAACGCCCGGAAGAAGTGACTGACATGCAGCGTTCGGTTAAGGGCGAAGTCGTTTCTTCGACCTTTGATGAACCAGCATCGCGCCACGTTCAGGTCGCTGAAATGGTTATCGAAAAGGCCAAGCGTCTTGTCGAACATGGCCGCGACGTTGTGATCCTTCTCGATTCCATTACCCGCCTCGGACGCGCTTACAACACCGTTGTGCCATCGTCCGGCAAGGTTCTGACCGGTGGTGTGGATGCAAATGCGCTCCAGCGTCCAAAGCGCTTCTTTGGTGCGGCCCGTAATATCGAAGAAGGCGGCTCGCTCACCATCATTGCGACAGCACTCATTGATACCGGCTCGCGTATGGACGAAGTGATCTTTGAAGAATTCAAGGGCACGGGTAACTCGGAAATCGTTCTTGACCGCAAGGTTGCTGATAAGCGTATCTTCCCGGCTATGGACATTCTCAAGTCCGGTACACGTAAGGAAGATCTCCTGGTACCGCGCGCCGATTTGCAGAAGATTTTCGTGCTTCGCCGTATTCTTGCGCCGATGGGAACAACCGATGCAATCGAGTTCCTGATCGACAAACTCAAGCAGACCAAGAGCAATGGCGATTTCTTCGATTCGATGAATACGTAAACGTTCGATTGTTCAGTTTCAAAAAACGCCGCGTTGAGAATTCAGCGCGGCGTTTTTATTTTTTGATCTTTGAAACAGTCAGGAATGGCCTCTGAGAAGGATTTCAAGCGCTGCCGCAGTCTCTACCGGTGCAAGGCACACCTGCCCCTTACAGAGCCAGGCTGATGGTTTATTGGCATGTGCAATCCCACCTGTAGGAAGCTCGACATCCGTACCTGCTTCAAAGCGGATCAACTTATCAAGACGCCGTGGATCAGGAATTTTACGAGCCACTGCGGTTAATGCTCCATCAGTAATGTCGTCGGCAATAACGAGCGATAGCGGTTCGGCTGCAAATCGGCTCGCATTCAATATGCCGATCTGTCCATATTGCTGCACAAGTGCGCGGCCCATGGCCTGTTCGGCCAGACGTTCATTGTGATTATAAAGATGCAGATCGCCGGTCACGAGAAACAGCCGTGTGCATGCCTCAATGATCTGGCCGGTGGCGCTGGGGATTGCCTCGTCATAATCGCCATAGCTATGAAGAATGACGTCTTCCGCATCGATTGCGGAAAGCCGATAGTTGCCTGACGCATCGCGATTGTTTTCATCAAGTGCATCTTTGAGAGCCAGCGCGTCCTGGATGAATGTACGGTCTGAGGTTGCCTCAAATAGCGAAAGTGCTGCATTGATCATCGCAGCATAATCAGTCGACAAAGCAGGATAGACCAGCACGTCATTCATACGGCAATGTGCCATGCGACCATTAAGGAAGGATGAACCAATTGAGCGGTAGGCAGTGATCGCATGTTCGATCCAGTCAGAACGGTTAAAACTGCGACCAGCTTCAGCCAGCGCACGGATCGTCAAGGCATTCCAGTCGGTGAGCGCTTTTTCATCGCGGCCTGGGCGAATACGTGTTGCACGATATTCCAGAAGCCTATCTCTGGCTTTCTTAATTTCTGGAGGCAGATCGGATGTTTCATGAACGGCGTGAAGCCTGTTGAGGATATTGCGGCCTTCAAAATTGCCCTGCGCTGTCACACCGTAAAAGCGTTTGAACACTGCCGCCTGTTCACCCAAAACATGGTCGATTTCAGCGTCTGAGAAAATATAGAACTTGCCTTCTTCGCCTTCACTATCCGCATCAAGGCTGGATGCGAAACTGCCATCGGGCAGGCGCATCTCGCGTATCAGCCAATCGATAATTTCTTCGATTCGGATACGGAACAATTCATCCCGCGTTTCAGCATAAGCATAAGTGGCGTGCCGGATGACTTGCGCATTGTCATAAAGCATCTTTTCAAAATGCGGCACGAGCCAGTCTGCATCTACACTGTAACGAGACAGTCCTCCGCCCAGATGATCATAAATGCCGCCTTGCAGCATGGTTCGCAATGACAGCAGAAAACTGTCGCGATGGGTCGTCTGGTGATTGTAAAGCCACGAAAGCCAAAGCGCATCCATGAAAGGGGCATTGGGAAACTTTGGCGCGTTATCAATGCCGCCACGAATGGGATCGAACATTCCGTAGATACGACTGGCAACGTCCTCAAAGCGCGTGATTTCATTTGCGCTGGCATCAATTTGTGCGGCAAGCCTTGTTTCGAGATGGCTGAAGACAGCATCGGCGTTATGGTTAATTTTTTCTTGATTTCCCTGCCACAGATTGTTCACTGCTTTGAGTACGTCCCGGAAGCCCGGCAAGTTATGCCGCGCATGAGGTGGAAAATAGGTGCCACCCCAGAATGGTTTGCCATCGGGGCGCAGAAACATGGTCAGAGGCCAACCGCCCTGTTGGCCCATGGCGCTTAAAGCCGCCATGTAAATCTGATCAATGTCAGGTCGTTCTTCGCGATCGACCTTCACATTGACGAAAAGCGCATTCATGACTTCGGCCACAGCGGGATCTTCAAAAGATTCGTGCGCCATGACATGGCACCAGTGGCAGGCCGCATATCCGATGGAAAGCAGGATAGGGCGGTTCAGCTCCCGGGCTGCTTCCAGCGCATCTTTGCCCCAGGGCTGCCAATGGACCGGATTATTGGCGTGCTGACGCAGATAGGCACTTGGCGCATCTTTAAGGCGGTTGCTGCTGATATCGGTCATAAGCCTTTTCTTTCCTGCCACGAATGAATATGCACTACAGAATGTAGTCCAGGAGTGGCACGGTCTGTGCAGGGAAATCTGGTCCTGCCTTGATGGGTTAAGACATGCGTGAAAACAAACAGGTAAAGCGCATTCGCCATACCACGCTGTCAATATAGAACGGGAAATCAAATGAGCGAGCGGCAACATCTTACGGACACTATTTTTGCTTTGTCGAGCGGACGCCTTCCATCTGGCGTCGCCGTCGTTCGTATATCCGGACCGCAAGTTCGATTCGTAATCGAAACGATTCTGGATAAGCAAATCGAGCCTCGTTATGCTGCCTATAAGACGTTCCGCGCGCAAAATGGCGACGCCATTGATCGCGGTCTGGCACTGTTCTTCCCCGGTCCGAGTAGTTTTACCGGCGAAGACTGCGCTGAATTTCATCTGCATGGTGGCATAGCGGTTGTTGAAAAGTTGTTGGAAGAAATCGCTAGCTTCCAGAATTGCCGCATCGCAGAGGCAGGCGAATTTACGCGTCGCGCTTTCACCAATGGCAAGATGGACCTTACAATTGCCGAGGGTTTGGCTGATCTGATCGCTGCGGAAACTGAGGGCCAGCGCCGTCTTGCATTGCAAGTCGCATCCGGCGCGCAGCGTCAGCTTTATACGGGATGGCGCCAAACACTGATCCGTGCGCGTGCGCTGATTGAGGCTGAACTGGATTTTGCCGATGAGGGTGACGTCCCGGGTTCCGTTTCGGGGCAGGTTTGGGAGCAGCTCAGATTGCTGCGCAGCGAAATTGCACGCCATATCGAAAGCGGCAAACGCGCTGCGATGTTGCGTGATGGATTGCATGTGGTTATCGCTGGTGCGCCCAATGCTGGAAAATCCAGTCTTCTCAATTTTCTGGCGGGCCGCGAGATCGCTATTATCTCTGAAGAGGCGGGAACGACACGCGATTTGCTTGAGGTAAAACTCAATCTTGGTGGCATACCTGTTTATGTAACTGATACGGCCGGTCTGCGCGAAACGACAAGTCAGGTTGAAAAGATCGGTATTGAGCGCGCGCGTGAGCGTGCTGCGGAAGCTGATCTCGTTCTTCTGCTTGAAGATATGCAGGAACCAATTTCTGTCACGCTGGATGAAAGTGCAGCCGACATATGGACAGTTGGAACCAAAGCTGATCTCGAAGGCTTGAATGAGAACAGCGCGCAGTATCGCATTTCCACCAGAACGTCAGAGGGGCTTGATGATCTGCTGGCTGGGCTACAGCAATTTGCCGAAGATCGTATTGGCCTCATCAATGATGCCGTCCCTACACGTCAGCGGCACATCAATCTGTTGCAATCGACAATTTCAGAAATTGATATCGCCGCACAGCGCGACGATCTTCCTTTGGAATTACGCGCCGAGAATATGCGCAGGGCGTCACAATATCTCGGCCGCATCACTGGAGATGTGGATGTGGAAGAAATACTGGACCTGATTTTTTCGCAGTTCTGCATCGGAAAATGATGATTCACGTGAAACAAAATCGTGAGCCGAAGCCATTCTAAAAATTGTTTCACGTGAAACATCTGTGGAATCTGCCGATCTTTATTGACTCATCCTTGGAAGCATGAGTCTAGTTTCATATCAATTTTATCAAAGAGTTGATCGGGCTTAGACCGTCTTACCCCTTCCGTTAACGGCATAAACATGTCAAAGAGACTGCTTTCTAAAGCATGTCGCGGAAAAGTGGGAACCAGTTTTCCGATAACGAAATGCGTAACAACAAGAATCTAAAGCGTGTTTGTATGAACAGGGTATAACGCAACACGATTTAGAGTTGATTTGGGTGCATCAGGATGAACATTTCAGGTTCTGCCGACGCTATAGCCTATGACGTGGCGTTTGATGTCATTGTCATTGGCGGTGGACATGCTGGCTGCGAAGCAGCGGCAGCTTCAGCGCGCGCAGGTGCTCGCACGGCACTTGTTACGCATCGATTCGATACTATTGGCGTTATGTCCTGTAATCCGGCTATCGGTGGTCTGGGCAAAGGGCATCTTGTGCGCGAGATCGATGCGCTGGATGGATTAATGGGACGAGTGGCTGATAAGGCTGGCATTCAGTTTCGTTTGCTCAATCGTCGTAAGGGTCCGGCTGTTCGTGGTCCTCGCACCCAGGCGGATCGTAAGCTTTATCGGCTCGCTATGCAGGAACTCATTTCGGCGCAGGAAAATCTCACCGTCATTGAAGGCGGTGCATCGGATATCCGCGTGACAGACGGTGTTATCACTGGCGTTATTCTTTGCGACGGGCGGGAACTGGCATGTGCTGCGGTAGTTTTGACTACCGGTACATTCCTTAATGGTTTGATCCATATTGGCGAGAAGAAGATACCGGCTGGCCGCATGGGTGAGAAGCCTGCGCTCGGACTTTCAGACACATTGCGCGGGTTGGGTTTTGCCGTTGGCCGTCTTAAGACCGGCACTCCGCCGCGCCTTGATGGCCGGACAATTGATTGGCAGAGCCTTGATATGCAGTCTGCCGATGAAGACCCGGTCCCATTTTCATTGATGACGGACAGGATCACAACTCCGCAAATCGATTGCGGTATCACCCGCACGACACCAGAAACCCACGCCATCATTCGGGCTAACCTTCATCGCTCGGCGATGTATTCCGGTTCCATTGAAGGGATTGGCCCACGCTATTGCCCATCGGTTGAAGATAAGATCGTCAAGTTCGGTGACCGCGACGGACACCAGATTTTTCTTGAGCCCGAAGGGCTCGATGATCATACCGTCTATCCGAATGGTATTTCTACGTCGCTTCCGGAAGAAGTGCAGCTCGAGTATCTCAAAACGATACCGGGTCTTGAGAAGGCAATTATGCTGCAGCCGGGTTATGCAATTGAATATGATTTCATTGATCCGCGCGAGTTGAAGCGCAGCCTGGAGACGCGTCGGGTTACGGGCCTTTTTCTGGCGGGACAGATCAACGGCACAACGGGTTATGAAGAAGCTGGCGCTCAAGGTCTTCTTGCAGGGCTGAATGCTGCGAAGCGGGCAGGGGGCAGTGATCCTGTAATCATCCAGCGCACCGAAGCTTATATTGGCGTGATGGTGGATGATCTGACATCGCGTGGGGTTAGCGAGCCTTATCGCATGTTTACATCGCGTGCCGAATTCCGTTTGTCGTTGCGTGCAGATAATGCCGATCAGCGCCTGACTCCGTTGGCTGATGAGCTTGGAATTCTGAGTCAGGAACGCCGTGAGAAATTTACTGCCCGTCAGGATGCATTGTCAGCGGCACGCGAAAAGACAAAAGAACTCACGATCACGCCCAATCAGGCGAGCCGCTATGCACTTCATCTCAATCAGGATGGTGTGCGTCGCTCTGCTTATGATCTTTTGTCCTATCCGGATATTGATCTGGAAAAGCTGAAAGCGATCTGGCCTGAACTCAATGATATTGATTCTGCGACGCGCGAAGCGTTGGAAATTGAAGCGCAATATTCGGTTTATATGGACCGTCAGCAGAGCGACATCGCTGTGATGGAGCGTGAGGAGCGCCTTTTTATTCCTGCGACACTGGACTTTGACGGCATTTCGGGCCTGTCAAATGAGCTTAAAGCCAAGCTCAAGCAGCGCAAGCCGGAGACGATTGCAGAAGCACAGCGGGTCGAGGGCATAACCCCTGCAGCGCTCGCACTTCTTATCACCCATATAAAAAAGCACGGTGCGCGAGAACGTGCGGCCGCTGATCTTACAGCGGAAAAGGGTGTGGCATGAGTTCGGATCGTCGTTATCAGAATCTTCAGAAAGTGGTCCCGACTGTTTCACGTGAAACAGTGGATAAGTTGATTGCATTTGAAGAATTGTTTCGAAAGTGGTCGACAGCGATTAATTTGGCCTCTCCATCTACGCTCGATGATCTCTGGAACCGCCATATTCTTGATAGCGCGCAAGTTTTTCCACTGGCGCCGGAAGCAACGCATTGGCTCGATTTGGGCTCTGGCGGCGGATTTCCGGGCATTGTCACAGCCTGTTTGTTGAAGGAAAAGTCAGGTGCTTCGATTGATCTGGTCGAAAGCGCAGGCAAGAAGGCCGCTTTTCTGCGGACTGCGGCAGGTCATCTGAGCGTGCCAGCGAGGGTTCATTCCGCTCGTATCGAGGCGATGTGGGATAAAATTGAGCCGCCGCATGTTGTGACAGCGCGTGCGCTTGCTTCATTAAACGTTCTTTTTGAGCTGGCAGAGCCGTGGCTTACCAATGGTTCCAAGGCGCTTTTTCAAAAAGGTCGGGATTACCAGAGGGAAATCGATGAAAGCCGTGTCGGCTGGAGCTTTGATCTGGTACAACATGAAAGTGCTATCGATAACAGTTCGGTGATACTTGAGATCAGCAATTTGCAACGCATCTCAAATTAATCCGGCATCGATATGACAGAAAGCAGCAGGGCGACGGTAATGAGCAAAAGATCCCGGATCATAACCATTGCAAATCAGAAGGGCGGCGTTGGCAAGACAACGACTGCCATTAATCTGGCCACAGCACTCGCCGCTATCGGCGAAACTGTGCTTATCGTTGATCTTGATCCGCAGGGTAATGCCAGCACGGGTCTGGGTATCGATCGTCTGAATCGCCCATTATCGTCGTATGACGTGCTCACACAGGCCGCATCCGCCAATGATGCAGCGATGCAGAGCGATGTGCCAAACCTATATATCGTGCCGTCAACGCTTGATCTTCTCGGTATCGAGATGGAAATAGCGCAGGCTCCTGATCGTACGCGTCGGTTGCGTGATGCACTGCGCTTCGATTCTGCGGTTGCTGACAAGTTTTCCTATATTCTCGTTGATTGCCCGCCGTCGCTCAATCTGCTGACGCTCAACGCAATGGCTGCGGCGGATTCTGTGATGGTTCCGTTGCAGTGCGAGTTCTTCGCACTTGAAGGTCTCAGCCAGCTCTTGCAGACCGTTGACCAAGTGCGTTCGACCATCAATTCTGAACTGACAATTCAGGGAATTGTCCTGACAATGTTTGACAGCCGTAACAATCTTGCTTCGCAGGTTGTTGATGATGTTCGCGCATTTATGGGTGAAAAGGTCTATCGCACCGTTATCCCGCGCAACGTGCGGGTGTCGGAAGCGCCATCGCATGGCAAACCAGCCATTCTTTATGATCTCAAATGCGCAGGCAGTCAGGCTTATTTGCAGCTTGCATCAGAAGTTATTCAACGCGAGCGGCAGCTTAAAGCCGCATAATGAGTGAGTGTCGCTCAGGCGATGCTTTGATCGATTCGACTACGTAACAATTCAGGAACTGCCGAACGATGAACGATGATCCTTCAAAAAAGCGCCTTGGCCGCGGCTTGGCCGCACTGATTGGTGAAATCGACCGCCCGGCGGAAGAGCGCAAGGTGCCGATCTCCAGCGAGCGTAATGTTCCGATTGAGTTCGTCACGCGCAATCCACGCAATCCACGCCGCATGTTTTCGGAAGTGGAACTGGAAGATCTGGCCCAATCGATCAAAGAACATGGCGTTGTTCAGCCAATCGTGGTGCGCCCGGCACCGGGTGTACCAGATCGCTTTGAGCTAATTGCCGGTGAACGCCGCTGGCGCGCATCGCAGCGCGCTGGCGTGGATACGATTCCGGTCATCATCCGCGATGTCGATGATCGTGTTGCGCTTGAGATTGCAATTGTTGAAAACGTTCAGCGCGCAGACCTCAACGCAGTCGAAGAAGCGATGGGATATCAACAGCTTATCGATAATCATGACTATACGCAGAATGATCTGGCGCAGGTCATTGGCAAAAGCCGCAGCCATGTCGCCAATACATTGCGTCTTCTGAAATTGCCGCAACGCGTGCAGGATTTCATCTCCGATGGCGCTTTGTCTGCTGGCCATGCTCGTAGCCTGATTACCATGGAAGATCCGACAGCTCTTGCTGAGCGCGTGGTCAAGGAAGGCTTGTCTGTTCGTCAGGTCGAAGCTTTGTCGCAAGCGCGTAATGGTGGCGAGCCAAAGCCCGGCAAGTCCGCACCGGTTGAGAAAGACGCTGATACAAAAGCGCTCGAAAAGCTGCTCTCCGATGTTACCGGCATGAAGGTTGAAATCAATCATCGCGAACGCGGTGGCGAAGTTAAGGTTCGCTATAGCTCGCTTGAGCAGCTTGATGAGATTTGCCGTCGTCTGCAAAGTTGAGTGTGAAACATTTCCTGACTAATTGGGATTTAAATTTTTCACCGTATCAATAATTTGAAGCGGCCTGCGGCTATTATAACCGCAGATCGCTTTTATATTTGGGCTGATAATTTCTAATCTATTAAAAGGCCGGGGAGATTTCGCAATCTATGGATATGCTTGTTCAAATCCTTATTCACACGCCGATTTATGTATGGGGGCTGCTGGCTTATCTTATCATACAGGGCATTAAGGGCCGTGAAACACGAACGGTTTCTCTCTGGAAGATGCTTTTTGTGCCGATTATTTTCATCGGTGTCGGCTTTTTGCATTTCGATGACACGTCAGAACTGTTCAGTTCATTTCTGACTGCGTGGTTTGTAGGGCTGTTGTTGTTGGCGCCAGTGGGCTTCTTCACGGGGCCGCAAATTATTGCAGTCGATCGTGAGAAGAAAGCCATTGAGCGTGCAGGCACGACGCTGCCGCTGATCCGCAATGTGATCTTCTTCTGCGCGCAATATGCGCTTGCTGTCCTGAATGTTCTTCATCCCGAAGACCATTCGACGCTCACGCTGATTACCGGCGTTGTATCGGGTGCATCAGCCGGGTATTTCGGCGGCTGGCTCATCTCTTTGTGGCGGAAATATCAGGAAAGTCCGCAACTTAAGCTTGGATAAGAGTGTCTATCGCCGCGAAAGTTTCACGGCTTCAACCGAAATCGCGAGCAGGCACTGACGAATGATTGGCACAGCCAAAGCCGCATTCTGACGGCTTTCGAGCACGGCGCGCTGCAGGCGCTCCATCACGCGCGTCAGACTTTCGGCATTCCAGCGGCTGACAGCATTTTCAATAAGCTTTTTACGATTGAAAAAAACAGGTGGACGCGCTGATGCCACAACAACGGAAGCGCTTTTGCGCTCGGTATCCGCTATATGGCGCAGCATCTGTATCTGCTGGAATTGCCGGGCTGCGGTGTTGAGCATTAAAAACGGTGCCGTACCGGATTTCACAACACGGTCAAAAGTGGTTTCAAAACGCGGCAGATCACCGATCAGAACCGCGTCGATCACTTCGTCCGTGGAAAGACCCGCGACATCACCGACGGCCTCGCGCACGTCGTCAATGTCGATGCGTTCCTTGCCACGGGCATAAAGGCAAAGCTTTTCCAGCTCGCCACGCGTTGCCAGACGATCGCCACCCAGGCTCGCACGCAGGAGTTGGCGACCATCCATGGTGATCTGCATCTTCCATTCGGCCAGAACATCATCAATCACGCCGTCAATGCCGCGGGCGTCGTCGCTGTAGCAGGGTAGCGCCATGCCGGCTGACGCATTTTCAACAGCGCTGCGCAGGCCTGCGCCTTTCTTAAGATCACCTGCCTCGACCAGGATATATGTTTCACGCGGCGGCTCGGTTGCCAGAAGTTTCACGGCATCCGCCAGCTTCTTCTGTCCGGCGGCATTCTTGATCCAGATCAGTCGTTCGCCGCCGAACATGGAGATCGTGCGCGCTTCATCGGCAAGCTTTGCAGGATCAGCATCGATCTCATCAGCTTCCATACGGATGACCGCAAAGGGATCGTCCAGCGGCAGTTTGGTGGCCTTTGCATAGCGACGTGCACGTTCGCTCACCAGCCCCTTATCAGGGCCGTAGAGCAGCACAACCGGAAACGAGCTGCTCGGCTTGCCAATGAACTGGTCGACTTCGTGTGCTTTTTTCTGCGCCATAGCAATCTACTAGCGCAATTCGCTTTCAAACAAAACAGCCGCCACTCCTGAAGAGCGGCGGCTGTGAAACAAAGCTGTTTGTAATATTATTCGATCAGCAAAGCATCGTCATCAAGTGTCTGTCCGCGCACTTTGCGGAACATTTCGATGAGGTCTTCAACGCCAAGTGTTTTGCGCTTGTCGCCGGTTACGTCGAGCAAAATCTTGCCGCCATGCAGCATGATCGTGCGGTCGCCGTAATCCAGTGCCTGACGCATCGAATGCGTGACCATGAGCGCTGTCAGCTTGTTTTCGGCAATCAGCGTGCGTGTGAGTTCCATGACGAATTCTGCCATGCCCGGATCAAGTGCTGCGGTATGTTCATCAAGCAGCAGAACTTCTGAACCGGACAGCGTTGCCATGATCAGCGAAAGCGCCTGACGCTGACCGCCGGAGAGCAGCTCCATGCGATCCTGCATGCGGTTTTCGAGGCCAAGATTGAGGCTCGCAACACGGTCGCGAAACCATTCGCGACGTTTGGAATTGAGCGCGTGAGTCAGGCCGCGACGTGTGCCGCGTGACGCTGCCAAAGCGAGGTTTTCCTCAATCGTCAGTGTTCCGCAACTGCCCGCCAGAGGGTCCTGAAACACACGTGCGACAAGACCGGCGCGCTCAGCCGTGGATTTACGCGTCACATCCTTGCCGCTGATCACAACCTTGCCAGCGGTTGGGATGACATCGCCTGCAAGAACGCCAAGCATGGTCGATTTGCCGGCACCATTTGAGCCGATCACGGTCACGAATGAACCCTGATCCATCGTCAGATTGATCTTGTTGAGGACCTGCTTTTCAAGCGGTGTTCCACGGCCGAAGATAACCTCGAGATTGGATACTTCGATCATGACGATGCTCCTCCGCGGCGCAGGCGCGGCAATATCAGTGCGAAGGTAACAAGAAGTGCTGTTGCGATATTGAGATCGGAAGCCTGAAGTCCGACAACATTACCGTTGGAAAGTGCGAGCTGGATGGCGATACGGTAGATGATCGATCCCAGGACGCAGCCGATGAGAATGACAAGGATGAGACGGGAGCGAAGCAGCGTTTCACCGATGATCACGGCGGCAAGGCCGACCACAATTGTGCCAACGCCCGATGTTACGTCTGCAAAGCCGTTTGTCTGGGCAAAAAGCGAGCCGCCGAGTGCGACGAGCGCGTTGGAAAGCGCCATGCCAAGATAGATCTGGCGATCGGTGCGTACGCCTTGTGCGCGGGCCATTTTTGGATTGGCACCGGTTGCGCGCATCGCAAGGCCCATATCGCTCTCAAGGAAACGCCAGACGAGGAAAACGGTGACTGCCACCAGCACAAACAGGAACGCCGGACGCACGTAATATTCAGGAATGCCATGACCGAAAAACGGCGTCAGCATCGTATCCTGATTGATAAGCGCGATGTTTGGGCGACCCATGATGCGCAGATTGACCGAGAACAGCGCAATCATGGTCAGAATGGACGCCAGAAGATTGAGAATCTTGAAGCGCACATTGAGCGTCGCTGTCACAAGACCTGCAAGCGAACCTGCAATCATCGCAACACCGGCTGCAAGCCAAGCATTCCAGCCTGCGAGGATCAGAACGCCGGTTACGGCTGCACCAAGCGGAAAGGAGCCGTCAACGGTAAGGTCGGGGAAATCGAGCACGCGGAACGCCAGATAGACGCCAATGGCCACAAATGAAAAGACGAGGCCTAACTCGACTGCACCCCAGAAGGCGATCTGACTCACATTGCGATTCCTTGTTCTTTGCCGTCATTGAAGATGATGCAGCACCTTTGCAGGCACGTATCATTCACCGGCTTTCGGGATGGTCTGGCTTGTGCCAGGCATGTCCGAAAGCTTTGCTTCAATCACGACCGGTTTTGATTTGAGTTTGTCCACGCGGCCTAAAGCCTTATGGAACCATTCCCCGGTTTTTCATGCGCAATTGCATTGATTGCGATTGTTCTGGCTAACTCTTTTTCCGGATACAACTCAAAAGTTTCAACAAGCAAGCATTATCGCTGAAAAAGCTCCGAAAACGACCGTTCTGTGGGTCGGTTACAACATTTGAGCGGCAATTTACGGATCAGACTTCACCGCGTGCGCGCCATAGCTCCCATGCAAAGCGTGCACGCACGCCAATATCGAGCAAGGGACGTGGCGGAAGCTCGGTGGGGCCACCCAGTTTCAGCATGTCATCGATCAGCGGATTGTCGATGTCACAGGCCATGTCGGCTGCGAGAATGCCGCCGATGGTTCCCTTGGTGATGCCCACTCCGTTCTGGCAAAGCGAGGTGTAAACATTCTTGGCAATCTGGCCAAAGCCCGGTGCACCATTGCGCGACAGGCAGATGAAGCCTGTCCATGTATGCTCCATATCGACCTGTGACAGCATCGGGAAACGCTCGTCGAAGAGCCCTTTATGCTCGTGCTTGATTGTTTCACGCCGCGCATCGGATTGGCGCAGCGAAGGGCAGAAATGCACATTCTGCCTTATCAGAATGCGCCGGTCTGATGTCAGGCGCATGGTGATGCCTGCAAAGGAATTGGCGGGTGTTAGCCCCCATGGGTCCGGCGCGCCTATGGCTTGATACTCGTGCTCGTCAAGCTGACGGCTCAGGCTCGCATGGGCTGCAAAGTTCAGAAGCTTTCTTTTGAAAAAGCCGAATTGCTCGCCAAAGCCATTAACCGTCAGGATCATGGCCGGTGCCTGAATGCTGCCCTGTGCTGTCGTGATCAGAATGCGCTCATCATAATCGATTTTCATGACGGCTGAATTTTCATAGAGCGTGACATTATCCGGCAGGCTGTCGGCCAAGCCCCGCACCAGAGCCGCAGGATTGAGCAGTGATGTTCCATAGGTGTAGATTGCAGCTTTCAGGTGGCTTGTGCCGAGCCTTCTGGCGAGAGCCTCGCCTTCAAGCCAGTCGAACGGCTCTTTGAGGCGCTCCAGTTCCCTGATTGTCGGCTCCAGAACTTCGCGCACGCCCTGATCTGAAACGGCCGCGTGAAACTTGCCGTCCTGTCGCCAGTCGCAGTCGATAGCGTGGCGATCAATCTGCTGTTTGAGGTGATCTATCGCGGCACGCGCGAGTGCGCGGTAGCTGTGCGACTTTGCCAGTTCCTCCATGGATGAGCTGACATTATGCGGCAGATCAATCGCGAAGCCTGCGGCGCGCCCGGATGTGCCTTTGCCCACTTCCTGTGCATCGATCAGTGCAATCGCATCATTGGGTCGGTTCTCGGACAATCTTCGTGCAGCGGCGACACCTGCATAGCCTGCACCCAGTACAATCCAGTCGGCTTTGATATCGCCTTTAAGTGCAGGGCGTGGTTCGCGCGCGGGCAATATCCTGCTCCACCCATTGGTGTTGTCATCAGCCGGAAGGATGCGAATTGCAGGCATTTTAAAAGCTCGACATGTGTGAAACAGGTTTCAAAGAAAAGGGCGGGAGTTCATCCCGCCCTTTGTCTCTACAATATGGATAGCAATCAGTCGATCTTGCTGGTGGCGCGATCGATAACAGCCTGCGGGAGTTCGACGCCCATCTTCTTGGCTGCACTCAGATTGATGACAAGGTCGGTGCCCTTGGCAATCTCAACCGGAATATCGCCCGGCTTTTCGCCATTGAGGATCGCAACGACCTTCGCGCCGGTCTGCTTGCCGACATCGTAATAGTTGAAGCCGAGGGCAGCCAGTGCACCGCGCTTGACCGAATCCGTATCAGCGGTGAACAGCGGCAGCTTGCTTTCTTCCGCAACGCCGACTGCACTTTCCAGTGCCGAAACGATGGTGTTGTCTGTTGGGACATACATCGCATCCGCACGGCCAACGAGCGCGCGCGCAGCACCCTGAACTTCTGCCGACTTGGTGGCAGCCGATTCAACGATTTCGATGTTTTCAGCCGCAGCCGCTTCTTTCAGCGCTGCAAGAAGCGAAACGGAGTTTGTTTCACCGGAATTGTAAAGATAGCCGAGCTTCTTGATGTTCGGCATGACTTCCTTGATGAGCTTAATGTGCTCGACCACGGGCGACATGTCGGAAAGGCCGGTTACATTGCCGCCCGGCTTTGCCATGTCCTTGACGAGCTGTGCGCCAACCGGATCAGAAACAGCGGTAAACACAATCGGAATATCACGCGTTGCAGAAACCACGGCCTGTGCCGATGGTGTTGAGATCGGAACGATCACGTCCGGGCCATCGCCCACGAACTGGCGTGCGATCTGTGCTGCGGTTGCCGGATTGCCCTGTGCGGACTGATAGACGAATGTGAGATTTTCGCCTTCCTTGAAGCCGGCTTCTGCCAGCGCATCCTTGACGCCATCGCGTGCTGCATCAAGTGCGGGATGTTCAACGATTGCAGTTACGGCAACGGTAACATCTTTTGCCTGCGCAGTGGTGGCAAGTGCTGTTGCGGCCAGCAAGGCCAGAAGCATAGAACGCATGAAAATCTCCCCTGTTTTGGTGCGTCATCTGTCGGCATAGGCTCAATATTCGGTTCCCCGGATTGAAGGCTTATCCGCTTCTTTTGAGGCTTAATCTGGTCCGTATGGACTGTCAACGTGTTGTGCTTGCAGGTGGGCTTGCGCCCGTTATATTCCGTTTCATGAACACAGTGTTCAGCGGCCTTTCAATGGCTATCGCCTGTCGCCATATTCTGCGAGAACACTTGAAAAGTGCAACGCACTCAAGGAATGAGAATATGAAAAAGATAGGCTTTCTTTCATTCGGTCACTGGTCGCCTTCGCCGCAGTCGGCAACTCGTTCTGCGGGTGATGCTTTGCTGCAGTCGATAGATCTGGCCGTTGCCGCTGAGGAACTCGGCGCTGATGGCGCTTATTTCCGTGTGCACCATTTTGCGCGCCAGCTTGCGTCACCGTTTCCGCTGCTAGCAGCCGTGGGTGCGAAGACCAGCAAGATTGAGATCGGCACCGCCGTGATCGACATGCGCTATGAGAACCCGCTTTATATGGCGGAGGATGCCGGTGCTGCCGATCTTATATCAAAGGGCCGTTTGCAACTTGGTCTTAGCCGTGGCTCGCCCGAACAGGTGATTGATGGCTGGCGTTATTTCGGATTTGAACCGGAAGAAGGGTCAAGTGACGCTGATATGGGTCGTAAACATGGTGAGGCTTTCTTTGAGGCTCTCAAAGGTCAGGGCTTTGCCCAGCCAAATCCGCGTCCGATGTTCCCAAATCCGCCCGGTCTGTTGCGTCTTGAGCCGCATTCGGAGGGTTTGCGGGATCGTATCTGGTGGGGTGCTGGTTCCAATGCCACGGCTCGCTGGGCTGCAAAGCTTGGTATGAATCTGCAAAGCTCGACGCTGAAGGATGATGAAACGGGTGAACCGTTCCATGTTCAGCAGGCAGCACAGATCCGCGCTTATCGTGAAGCATGGAAAGAAGCAGGCCATGCACATGAGCCACGCGTTTCTGTGAGCCGCAGCATCTTTGCGCTGGTTGATGATCGTGACCGGGCTTATTTTGGTGGCGGTAGCAAGGAGCAGGATTCCATCGGCTATATTGATGAGAATACGCGGGCGATCTTCGGTCGTTCCTATGCCGCAGAGCCCGATGCGCTTATCAAAGAGCTTGCGCAAGATGAGGCTGTTGCCGAAGCCGATACGCTTTTGTTGACGGTGCCCAACCAGCTTGGCGTTGAATATAATGCGCATGTGATTGAGGCGATCCTCAAGCATGTCGCACCGGCACTTGGCTGGCGATAAGTACTTATGTTTTTACGCAGGCCTCGCGGCAAGACATGCCGCGAGGTTTTATAAGCTACGCGCATTTCGTTCGAAAACTGCTTTACCTGTTTCGGGCTGTCGCAGGGATCAGAACGCTCCAAACACCCGGACTGTTGCACCATAGGCATTTTCACGTGATGCGGTGCGGATGATATAGGGCGTCAATGAAAGGCCGACTGTTTCGTTGAAAGCATAGCTCAGGCTTGTCGATGCGGAGCCGCGCGTGTGAGCAAAGTCAGAAGCCAGCGCGATAACGCCGATATAATTCGCTCTCGCATCAAATTCCGGGTCTTTGTGCGAAATATCCTGCTCGATTTCGACATTGACAGACCAGCGGAATCTATCGCTAAGAGGCATGCTGTAATTGGCACCGGCATAGGCTGTTGCCAGCTCATATTTCATATCGCTATAGGTGAACGGGAACTCGGCACCGGTTTCTGTGTAACCATCCATCGAAATATCGCTGTAACGCAGACCGCCATAATAACCGAAACGTGCATTGTTGAAGCTCAGATTGTCGGTGCGCCCAAGTTCCAGTGCTGTACTCCAGCCTTGTACGCGTGTTTCACCGGTTCCGGGCTCTGTATAGGGAAGGAAAGGCCGCGTAATTTCGCTGTCATAACGGTTTGCAGCAAGGCTTGCCCGCACATACCAGTCACCCTTGTCCGTTTCGTCTTTCCATTGCGCATAAATGCCGCCACCCAGATTGTCGCTGCCCGTGTCGAAGCCATCCGGGCGCTCTTGCCAGAAAGAATGGGCGATGGTGATGCCCGCCGAGAAATTCTCGGTGAAGCCGTGACCGAGCGTGAAGCCTGTCAGCAGATCCCGCTGATCGCCAAAGCCGCTTATATCAGTGAATTGCGAGTAGCAGGTTTTTCCGGCACCGGCGACATCGCAAGAGCCCTGCAATTTGTTCAGCGTTAGTCGCTGTGCTTCCATGGCCGAAAAGCTGCTGAATGCCAGTTTCAACACTGTAGCAACGGTGTGATCCACATCAATCACGACAGGGGTGAATACAGGTCCGGCTGGAGGATGATTTGGCGTTGGTCCGGCGCCTTGGTTTTCGTCCGGCGTTTGGCCTGATCCAGGATTGGAACCGGGGTTTGTGGGCGGTGCGCCAGGGCTATTGCCTGGATTGGAACCGGGGTCTGTGCCAGGATTATTGCCTGGATTGGAACCCGGGTCTGTTCCCGGATCGACACCGGGGTCAGTTCCCGGACCATTTCCTGGTTCTTCTCCAGGGTCTGTCCCAGGATTTAGTGCCGGTAGTTTCCATAATGTTGCATGAAGATCTCCCTCCGCGGTTTCGGCAGTTCCGACGATGACGCTACCATCATCAGAAATATCCCAGGCGATTGAACTGTTGCCGCCGATCGTACCGAGATCAATCATGCCATCGATAGCTGTCCATCGGAAACCCCGCATCGCCATTGTGTCTGTATAGCTGTAACCAACCACGGCATTGCCGCTATCTGTGATATTCAGCGCATGGGAAAGGCCACCGCCAAGCGATTCCAGACTGATCATCCCGGTTTCAGCGGTCCAGCGAAAAGCCTGACTAAAGCTGTTCTCTACTGTGGCTGTGCCAACGACAACTTTTCCATCGCCGGAAACGAAGTCCGCAATGCTGTGTTGTGTGCTTGCTATTGGATGGAGGTCAATCATTCCGGTTGCTGAAGTCCAGCGGAACGCATGCTGCTGGTTATCGGCGGTGTCGCTTGTGCCCACAATAACAGATCCGTCCGCTGAAACGGCGCGGGCTGTCGAATTGTTGCCGCCCAGTGTTTCAAGACTGACCATGCCTGCGGCTTGTGTCCATCGAAATGCTTTTGTTTCATACGTAGCTGTCGAGCTGTAACCGACGATTGTGCTGCCATCGGCTGAGACTGCGTGGGAGAAGGATGATGTTCCGCCCAAAGTAAGAAGACTGGTTATGCCATCCTGAGGTGTCCAGCGGAAAGCATTGGTTACTGCGTCGCCTGCAAGATTGCTGTCGCCGGTAACGACGTTTCCATCAGCCGAAATTCCTCTGGTCAGTGACAGGGTTCCACCCAGAGTGCCGATGTCGCGTATTCCTGTATCGCGTGTCCACCAGAAAGCGTTTGATTGAGCAGGGCTTACGGAGCTGCTGCCAATTGCGGCGCGTCCATTTGCTGAAATTGCCAGAAGTGCCGTCTCGCCAGAGCCGCTCAGTGAACCAATGTCGGTTATTCCGTCCTGCGTGATGACAAAAGATTTGTCCAGTATACCGTCCAGAGACATCCGCCTGACGCCAAATGTCTTGCCATCAGCCGATATGCTGACTGCATCGGCGCGTGATCCTCCGAAAGAGCCGTGGATCTCATAGACCGGCGCGTCAGCCCAGGCACTGGAACTGATCGCTGCAAATACTGTTGATTTAAGCAATAGTTTATATTTTGACATTGTACTAATACAGCTCTCAATTAGTGTTTTATAATTTAACTGCATGTAATGTTTAATATAGTTTAAATTTATACTAGAGACATGATGATGGAAAAATCAAGCTATATTGAAATTTATATTCATATGATCGCTGGCTATATATTGGGAGTGTAAAATACAAACGACGATGCACCGCTCTGAAAGGATCAGAGCAGTGTCTGTGCGGAAGATACTATTTATGATTTTCTATAAGTATCTGTTTTAAAAAGATAAGAGGCTTAATGGCATCAAGCTGCGCCATGGATCGCAAGGAGGTGTTTCATGCGTTGGATCGCAAGCTCCGGCTGGTCGAGAGTATTTGCCTGATCAGCAAGGCGGAATATATCGGCATAATGAACTATGCCACGAGCCGACTGCATGCCTGCTGGCATTGTGAAATGGGTCTGGTGGCCATTCAGCCACGCAAGGAACACCACGCCTGCCTTGTAATATTGCGTTGGTGCTTCAAAGATTTTGCGTGATAAAGGCACGGTTGGCTCGATGATCGCGCGGAAACTCTCCGTGTCTCCATTGGCAAGATGTGCCAATGCGCTGGAAGCCTGTGGTGCGACCGCGTCGAAAATACCAAGCAGTGCATGGCTGTGCTTGTTGCCGTCGCCTTCGATCAGCGGTGCATAGTTGAAATCATCGCCCGTGAAACACAGCACACCTTCCGGCAGGCGGTTGCGGAGTGCGATTTCATAGCGTTCTTCGAGTAGTGAAATCTTGATGCCTTCAACCTTGTGGCGGTTGGCTTCTATGATGTTGATGACGGTATCAAGCGCGTCTTCAAACTTGTCCGAACCCCAATAGCCTTTGAGTTGTGGGTCGAACATGTCGCCCAGCCAGTGCAGCACCACTTTCTCCCGCGCATTGGTGAGGATGTGGTTGTAAACCTTGACGTAATCCTCTGGTGAACGGGCAATGCGCGCTATGGCGCGGCTGGCCATCAGAATGAAACGCCCGCCGTTTTTTTCGATAAACTCGGCCTGTGTTTCATAGGCTTTGATGACATCATCAAGGGTTTTTGCATCCTGGGGATCAAGGTGGTCGGTGCCTGCACCGCAGGCAAGATCAGCGCCCGCAACGCTTCTGCTCTCAGTGAGGGAGCGACGGATCAATTCCTGTGCGCCTGTCCAGTTAAGCCCCATTCCGCGCTGCGATGTGTCCATGGCTTCCGCAATTTTGAACCCGAGACTCCACAGATGATGGCGAAAAGCCATCGTTGCGTCCCAGTCTATTGCTGGATCATTCCATGGGCGAGCGTCTTTGAATGGGTCTGAAACCACATGCGCTGCGGCATAGGCAATGCGGTTGAAACGAGGCGGAGATGAGGGGCGCGCTGTCGGTGTGCCGGTCAGGCGATAGGGCTTTGCACTGCCGTCTGGGAACGGCAAAGTCAGCACATTTTCCGATGATATGCTCATGTCAGTTCTCCAACTCCACGACAGCATTCATAATTTAGATCGTTCCAATTGGCAAGACGGGACAGAATAAGGCAAAATTGTGCAAAAATGATGGATTTTATGTGAAGTACGAGAAACGGAGGTTCGATGTGTGTAAAAAGTCAAAAAATGCACCCCGCTCTCTGATTTTCAAGGGCTTTTCTGGAGTTGATTTTCGCTTATTTCGGCATTGCTCAAAACCGTTGACAAAATTGGAACGTTCCAATTAAATAGTATGAACAGGAGATCAGAATGAGCAAGGGCAGCATTACGGTTATCGATATTGCACGCGAAGCAGGCGTGTCGAAGTCGACCGTATCGCTTGTTCTGCGTGACAGTCCGCTGGTGCATGCGCAGACCCGCGCCAAGGTTCAGGATGCAATCCATAAGCTTGGTTATGTCTATAATCGTTCGGCTGCAAATCTGCGTCAGTCCAATTCAAAAATCATCGGGCTTGTCGTCAATGATCTGACCAACAGTTTCTTTGCAGAGCTTGCAGTGGGTGTTGATCGCGTCATGCAATCGGCAGGCTATGTGCAGTTTCTGGCAAACACTGCCGAGAGCATCGACCGCCAGCGCGAAGTGATTGCCTCAATGCGCGAGCACGGCATTGCCGGGCTTATCGTTTCACCCGCCAGAGGCACCGAAGCCGGTGATCTCAAGCCTTTGGCCAAGAGCGGTTTGCCGGTTGTGCAGATGGTGCGCGATGTGCCGGGATCGGGTGTTTCATCCATTGTATCTGACAATCGCGGCGGGGTGGCAAAAGCGGTCGAGCATCTTGTCTCGCTGGGACATCGCAGAATTGCTTTCATGGGCGGCTATGAGGATACGGCTGTGTTTTCAGAACGTGTCGCAGGCTATCGCGCAGGGCTTGAGCAGGCGGGTATCGGCTTTGACGATGCGCTGGTCTTCAACTCTGCGCCCTCGCGTGCAGGTGGTCTTGACGCCGTTGAGCGCATGTTGTGGCAACGCGTGAAGCCGACGGCAACGGTGAGTTTTAATGATGCGGTTGCGTTTGGTGTTTGCGATGGTCTGCGTGCGGCCAATCTTGAGCCGGGCCGGGATTTTGGCGTGGTTGGGTTCGATGATGTGATCGAAGCCAAGACCGCTGTTCCGGCGCTTACCACAGTGTCTGTTGATCCGCAGGGTTTGGGAGAACGTGCGGCGCAGCTTTTGCTGAAACAGATCAATTCTGAACGGGTGGAGGCGGAGGCGCAGCGCTTGTCGGTGCGTCTTGCGGTGCGTGCGAGTTGCGGCGCGCCGTTTAAAAACGAGGAGAAATTCGAATGGCAAAGTGGGGCCTTATAGGCGCGAGCACCATTGCAAAAGAATGGGTAATCGGCGCTATTCGTGCGACCGGCGGCGACGTGGTTTCGGTTTACAGCACCAATGCCGAACGCGGTGAAAATTACGCCAAAGAGAACGGCATTCAGCGCTCGGTGACCAGTCTTGAAGCCCTGCTGAACGATCCTGACATTGATGCCGTCTATATCTCCACCACCAATGAATTGCATCGCGATCAGGCGATTGCAGCTGCGAAAGCGGGCAAGCACATTCTCTGCGAAAAGCCGCTGGCACTGACGATTGATGATGCCCATGCGATGCTGAAAGCGGTGCGCGATGCAGGTGTTGTGGCAGGCACCAATCATCATTTGCGCAATGCTGCAAGCCATCGCGCGATGCGTGATGCAATTGCATCTGGCAAAATTGGCAAGGTGCTTGGCGCTCGGGTTTTTCATGCGGTTTATCTGCCGCCGCATCTGCAGGGCTGGCGCATTGAGCGGCCGGATGCAGGTGGCGGCGTGATCCTCGATATTACCGTGCATGATGCCGACACATTGCGCTTTGTGCTGGGTGAAAACCCGGTCGAAGCTGTGGCTTTCAGCCAGCAGGGTGGCTTGAGCGGCGAAGGTCTCGAAGATGGCGTGATGGGCGTATTGCGCTTTCCTTCCGGTGCGATTGCGCAGTTCCACGATGCTTTTACCACAAAATATGTCGAAACCGGCTTTGAAGTGCATGGCAGCGACGGTTCGCTTATTGCGCGCAATGTGATGACGCAAAAGCCAATTGGCAGCGTGATCCTGCGCGATAAGGATGGCGAGCGTGAATTGTCGCTCGATCAGAACAATCTCTATGAAACGGCCTTACAGGCTTTCCACAATGCCATTGCAGGCAAGGGGCAGCCATCCGCGACGCTTGAAGATGGCATCTGGTCGCTTGCGACGGGGCTTTCCGTGATTGAGGCGGCAAAAAGCGGCAAGGCGACATCTGTACAGTCTGGATTTTAACGCTATGAGCAAACATATTTCATTTGCGGAAGCAGCAGCACTTATTCCCGATAATGCGGTGGTTTCCGTGTCGTCATCCAGTGGTCTCGGCTGTCCGGATATGATGCTGAAAGCCATTGGCGAACGGTTTGATGAAACCGGCCATCCCCAAAATATCACCACGCTGCATCCGATTGCTGCTGGCGATATGAGCGGCATCAAGGGTGTTGATTATATTGCCAAAAAGGGCCTTCTCAAGAGGATCATTGGCGGGTCGTATCCGTCAGGGCCGTCGAGCGCGGAGCCGCCACTCATCTGGCAGATGATCACTGATAATGAAATCCCGGCCTATAATATTCCGTCCGGTATATTGTTTGATATGCACCGTGAAGCCGCCGCCAAGCGTCCCGGTGTGCTGACCAAGGTAGGGCTTGATACATTTGTCGATCCCAAGCGTCAGGGAACGGCAATGAATGAGAAGGCCGCAAGTGAGCCTGTGGTAAAGCGGGTTCCGTTTGAAGGGGAAGACTGGCTTTATTTCCCCAATATCGTGCCCCATGTCACGATCATCCGCGCCACAACTGCTGATGAACGCGGCAACCTTACCTATGAACATGAGGGCGCTTATCTTGGTGGTCTTGATCAGGCACTGGCTGCGCGCAACAATGGCGGCATCGTCATCGCGCAGGTCAAGCGCATTGCCAAGGAAGGCACGCTGAAACCGCATGATGTGCGCGTGCCGGGTGTTCTGGTGGATTATATCGTGGTTGATGCTGACCAGAAGCAGACCACACAGACGATTTATGATCCGGCGATTTCCGGCGAGATTTTCCGTCCACTCGATACGTTCCGTCTGCCTGAATTCAATATCCAGAAAGTGATTGCACGGCGTGTCGCACAGGAGCTTGAAGCGGGTAGCGCGGTCAATCTTGGCTTTGGAATTTCGGCCAATGTGCCGCGCATTCTGCTCGAAGAAGGCCTGCATGGTGCAGTCATCTGGGTGATTGAGCAGGGTGCAGTTGGTGGTGTTCCGCTTCTGGATTTCGCTTTTGGCTGCGCATCCAATGCCGATGCCTATATGCCGTCGCCTTATCAGTTCACCTATTTCCAAGGTGCGGGTTTTGATGCCTCGCTTTTGTCCTTCCTTGAAATCGGGAGCGATGGCTCTGTAAATGTCTCGAAACTGTCGTTCCGGCCGCATGTAACGGCGGGTGCCGGGGGCTTTGTCGATATTACAGCAAGAGCAAAAAAGATCGTGTTTTCGGGCATGTTCAATGCGGGAGCAAAGCTCTCTGTTGCCGATGGAAAGCTCAATATCGAGAAGGAAGGTAAGCTTAAAAAGCTCGTTCATGAAGTTGAGCATGTTACTTTCTCCGGCCCACGTGGTGTCGAACAGGGGCAAGACATCACTTATGTCACCGAACGCGCCGTGCTGAAGCTCACGGCCCAAGGCATTGTGCTGACCGAGATAGCGCCGGGTGTGGATTTGCAGACGCATATTCTCGATCAGGCTGAGTTTCCGCTGATTGTTTCGGAGCAGCTCAAGCTGATGGATGAGGCACTGTTCCGTGACGAGCCAATCGGCCTTGAACTGCCGCAAAAGCCCGCGCGAAAGTTGGAGGCTTAAATGGCTCAACGGATAGATATCTCGATTGAGAACCACATCGCGATTTTGACCATCAAACGGCCTGAAAAGCTTAATGCCTTCGACATTGAGATGTTGCAGGAATTAACTGCCACCTGTGATCGTGTGGAAGCAGATCAGTCGGTGCGGGTCGCGATCCTGACCGGCGAAGGCAAAGCATTTTCGGCAGGTGGTGACATCAAGGCGTGGGGCTCTATGGAGCCACAGGAATTCGGCCATGCCTGGGTGCGCTATGGGCATCGGGTTTTTGAGCGGTTGGCAACTTTGCGCATGCCGCTGATTGCCGCCATGAACGGCCATGCTCTGGGTGGCGGGCTGGAGCTGGCTGCAGCCGCCGACATTCGCATTGCCGAGCGGCAGGCAAAAATCGGCCTGCCGGAAACCTCGCTTGGCATGGTGCCGGGCTGGTCAGGCACGCAGCGTCTGGTGCGCCGTTTTGGTGCGCAGATCGTACGCCGCATGGTGCTGGGTGGCGAGATGTTCACGGCTGAGGAAGCGCTGGCGCATGGGTTGGTCGATCATGTGGTGGATACAGGAACGGTTCTCGCTGAGGCACGGGCATATGCTGTGCGGGTGGCCAAGCGTGGACCGGCTGCACTCGAAATTTCCAAATTGATGCTGTCTGTCGCCAATGGTGAAGACAATGGCACGGCAGTGGAGGCACTGGGTTCCATACTGGTCGCCAAGACTGGCGATCTCAAAGAAGGTACGCTTGCTTTCAGTGAAAAGCGCGAAGCAAATTTTGAAGGAAAATGGTAATGAGCGTCGTCGTAAAACCGCAGCCGCTGAATGGGCTGGAAGTTCGCGAATTTTCCATGCTGATCGATGGCAAATGGGTTGGTAGTCAAAGCGGCGAGACAATTGAACGTGTCGCGCCCGGCCATGGTGTGACGGTGAGCCGTTATCCGGCTGGCAACAAGGCCGATGTGGAAAGCGCTGTTAGCGCGGCGCGCAAGGCGTTCGACGATGGGCGCTGGTCATCCAAAACTGCTTCGCAGCGATCGCTTGTGCTTTTGAAAGCAGCCGATCTGATTGAAGCGCGGGCGGAAGAGCTTGCCTATCTGGATGCAATTGAAGCTGGCAAACCAATTTCACAGGTCCGTGGAGAGATTGCCGGTTCTGTGGATATCTGGCGCTATGCGGCGGCGCTTGCGCGTGATCTGCACGGTGAAAGCTACAACAATCTGGGCGACGGCACTTTGGGCGTCGTGTTGCGTGAGGCGATTGGTGTTGTATCGATCATTACACCGTGGAATTTCCCGTTCCTGATCGTCGGACAAAAGCTGCCTTTCGCGCTCGCTGCAGGTTGTACGGCGGTGGTGAAGCCATCGGAGCTGACTTCTGGTTCGACATTGCTTCTGGGTGAGATTCTAGCGGAAGCAGGCGTCCCGGATGGTGTGGTCAACATCATCACTGGAACGGGCGCGCACGTTGGCCAGCATATGAGTACGCATCCCGACGTGGACATGGTGTCGTTTACCGGTTCCACTGGCGTTGGCAAAATGACCATGGCCAATGCAGCCCAAACGCTCAAGAAAGTATCGCTGGAGCTTGGCGGTAAGAACCCGCAAATCCTGTTCCCGGATGCGGATATGGATGCCTTTATCGATGCTGCCGTGTTTGGCGCATGGTTCAATGCAGGCGAGTGCTGCAATGCCGGTTCGCGGCTGATCGTGCATCGCTCGATTGTCGATGAGATTGTCGGGCGCGTGGCTGATCTGTCGAAAAAAGTCATTGTTGGCGACCCGCTTGATGTCAGCACACAAGTGGGTGCGATTATCACACGTGAGCATTTGAGTAAGGTTGGTGATTACGTCGATCAGGCCAAAAAGGCAGGTGCGTCACTCGCGCATGGCGGAGATGTTCTGGATCTCGGGCTTGGACAATATATGGGGCCGACCATTCTTGCAGGCGTGAAGGCTGATATGGCTGTGGCGCGTGAGGAAGTGTTCGGGCCGGTTCTGTCGGTGCTGTCTTTCGATACGGTGGATGAGGCAATCTCCATTGCCAATACCGTCGATTATGGCTTGTCGGCTGGTGTTTGGAGCCGCGATTTCGACACATGCATGAGCATTGGCCGCAAGGTGCGGGCTGGCACCGTCTGGATGAACACCTTCATGGATGGCACGCCGGAACTGCCTTTTGGCGGCTATCGCCAGTCGGGTCTGGGCCGCGAGCTGGGACGTCATGCGGTGGAGGATTATACTGAAACCAAGACGCTCAACATGCATATCGGCGCGCGCACCGGTTGGTGGATGCCGCAAGCAAAGTAAGGGAGACGGCTTTGGGAGGACAGCCGGATATTGTCATTATCGGCTCGGGTATTGGCGGCGCGACCATGGCCGCTGGTCTTGGAGCAACGGGCGCAGACATTGTTATTCTGGAGGCAGGAGAACGGCTGGCCGACAGGCCGGAAAACCGTGATCCGCGTGCTATTTTCCAGCGTGGTTTCTTTCGTCCGAAAGAGTTCTGGTATGAGGCGGATGGAACGCCATTCAATCCCGGCAATTATTATAATGTTGGCGGCAATTCCAAATTCTATGGCGCAGTGCTAATGCGTTATCGCCGCGAGGATTTTGAGGAGCTTGCGCATCTCGAAGGCGTGTCTCCGGCATGGCCCTTTGCTTATGATGAACTTGAACCCTGGTATTGCAGGGCGGAAGAGTTGTTTCAGGTGCGCGGGGAATTGGGTGATGATCCGACAGAACCGCATCATTCTGCCCCTTATGCTTATTCTGCGATAAAAGATGAGAAGCCAATTGCCGACATTCGTGCGCGCCTCAAAAGAAATGGCATTCACGCAGCCTCGCTGCCATTGGGTGTCGATATCGAGCGCTGGCTGGCCAAGGCAAAAACGCCGTGGGATGCGCATCCAAACAGCAATGACGGCAAGATGGATGCGGAAACCTGTCCGCTTGCGAATGCGCTAAAGCATCCAAATGTGCGGCTTGAAACGTCGGCACGGGTGATGAGGCTTGAGACGGCTGCGGATGGAAAAACTATTTCCGCAGTGCATTACGTGAAAAATGGCGGGGCGTGTGTTCTGCGGCCGAAGCTGGTGATCCTGTCCGCAGGTGCTGTGCAGTCGGCAGCACTTCTTTTGCGATGCGGTCTTGCAAATAGCTCCGATCAGGTGGGTCGCAATTTCATGAACCACAATGCGAGTGCTGTGATCGGGTTTGATCCGCGCTATCGCAATGACAGCGTTTACCAGAAGACGTTGGGCTTTAACGATTATTATCTTGGCGATGGTGCAGGCGGTCCGCCGCTTGGCAATGTGCAGTTGCTGGGGCGTGTATCAGGCGCGATCCTTAAATCCAATCTTCCGCGCGTGCCGGAATGGCTTTTGAACCGTATTGCCGGACATACGATTGATTTTTACGCCATGAGTGAAGATCTGCCATCGCCGGAAAGTCGCGTGAGCGTGGATGGTGATCGCATCATTCTGCATTGGGTGCGTTCCAACTGGAAGGCGCATCTGATGCTGGTCGATAAGCTCAAATCCGTGCTGAGGCAGGCAGGGTTTCCAATCGTGTTGTCGCGAGCCTTTGACCGGCGCACCCCATCGCATCAATGTGGCACGGTTCGCATCGGCAATGATCCAGCAACGGCACCGCTCGATACTTATTGCCGTGCCTATGATCACCCCAATCTTTATGTGGTCGATGCTTCATTCCTGCCGACATCGGCTGCGGTCAATCCGGCACTGACCATTGCCGCACAAGCCTTGCGCGTTGCCGATCACATTCAAAGGGAGGCAAGCGCATGACCCGTCAAAAACCTGTGGCACTGGTAACCGGCGGCTGTCGCGGCATCGGGCTTGGTATTGCGCGTGCACTTGCTGCCAAGGGCTTTGACCTGGCTATAACTGACCGTGCACGTGACGATGCAATCATTCAGGAATTGCGGGCGATGGGTGGAAAAGTGGCTTTCTTTGAAAGCGATCTTTCCGCCCTTGGCACACATGAAGCAACGGTTACAGCTGTTTGCAAAGAGCTGGGCGGCATTGATTGTCTGGTCAACAATGCAGGCATGGGTTCGGTTGAACGCGGCGACTTTCTCGACCTCAAACCTGAGAATTTCGATACGATCATGGGTGTGAACCTGCGCGGCACGGTGTTTTTCACGCAAGCCGTTGTAAAGGCGATGCTTGCAGCAAAAGAAGTCTCGTTCTCGCGCAGCGTTGTGACCATCAGCTCCGTTTCATCGGTGATGACATCGCCGGAGCGGCTTGATTATTGCATCAGCAAATCCGGGTTGACGGCATTCACGCAGGGTCTCGCACTGCGTCTTGCAGAAGCGCATATCGGCGTGTTCGAAGTGCGTCCGGGCATCATTCGGACCGATATGACGGCGCGTGTTGCCGAGCGTTATGACGGGCTGATCGAGGGTGGTCTGGTGCCGATGAAACGATGGGGTGAGGCGGGCGATGTGGGTGCCATTGTTGCAAGCCTTGCAGGCGGCGATTTCATTTTTGCGACAGGGTCTGTGATCAATGCCGATGGCGGCTTGTCGATAGCGAAGCTTTAGTTTTTACGCGCATCTTGCCCGAACACCGCTTGGCATTTTTCGGGATGCGCTTTGAGGAACAGCGTGATGAATTACGATTATATCATCGTTGGTGGCGGTCCTGCCGGTTGTGTTCTTGCCAATCGTCTGAGCGAAGACGCTTCCATAAAAGTGTTGCTGCTGGAGGCCGGCGGCAGCGATTGGAATCCGCTGTTTCATATGCCTGCCGGTTTTGCCAAGATGACCAAGGGTGTCGCAAGCTGGGGCTGGGAAACCGTCCCGCAGAAACACATGAAAAACCGTGTGCTGCGCTATACGCAAGCCAAGGTTATCGGTGGTGGTTCGAGCATCAATGCGCAGATTTATACGCGTGGCAATGCTGTCGATTATGATCTCTGGGCCAGCGAGGACGGCTGCACCGGCTGGGATTATCGCCATGTGCTGCCCTATTTCAAACGCGCAGAAGACAATCAGCGTTTTAATGATGATTACCATTCTTATGGTGGTCCGATGGGCGTTTCGATGCCATCTGCGCCACTGCCGATCTGCGATGCCTATATCCGTGCAGGGCAGGAACTGGGCATTCCCTATAATCCTGATTTCAATGGCCGCGAACAGGCGGGTGTGGGTTTCTACCAGCTTACACAACGTAACCGCCGCCGCTCTTCGGCATCGTTGACCTATCTATCCACGATCAGGGATCGCAAAAATCTGACAGTGCGCATGAATGCGCCCGTGCGCAATATCGTGCTGGAAAACAGCCGTGCCACAGGCGTTGCCCTGATGAGCGGCGAAGTGTTGCGTGCATCGGGTGAGGTCATTGTCTCGTCGGGCGCGATTGGTTCTCCAAAACTCCTGCTGCAATCAGGTATCGGCCCTGCTGACCACCTCAAAAAAGCAGGTGTCAGTGTGAAGCATGATCTGCCGGGGGTTGGCAGTAACATGCAGGATCACCTTGATCTGTTTGTGATAGCAGAATGCACGGGCGATCATACCTATGATGGTGTCGCAAAGCCGCATCGGACGCTTGCTGCAGGATTGCAATATATCCTGCTGCGCTCTGGCCCGGTGGCGTCCAGCCTCTTTGAAACCGGCGGCTTCTGGTATGCGGACCCGGATGCACGTTCGCCGGATATCCAGTTTCATCTGGGACTTGGTTCAGGCATTGAAGCCGGTGTTGAGAAGCTCAAAAATGCCGGTGTGACGCTTAACTCAGCCTATCTTCATCCCCGCTCACGCGGAAGCGTGCGACTGGCCTCCAATGATCCTGCCGCCGCACCTCTGATCGATCCAAATTACTGGAGCGATCCGCATGATCGCAAAATGTCGCTCGAAGGGCTTAAAATTGCGCGTGAAATCATGCAACAGGATGCGTTAAAGCCGTTTGTGATGGCTGAACGTCTGCCGGGGCCGAAGGTCGCAACCGATGATGAGCTGTTCGATTACGCCTGTGCCAATGCCAAGACCGATCATCATCCGGTCGGAACCTGCAAGATGGGCACGGATGAGATGGCGGTGGTTGATCTTGATCTGAAAGTACGCGGTCTTGAAGGTTTGCGTGTGTGTGACAGTTCGATCATGCCGCGTGTTCCATCGTGCAATACCAATGCGCCGACAATCATGGTCGGCGAAAAGGGTGCGGATATTATCCGGGGCCGCGATCCGCTACCGCCGGTGGTGTTTTTGATAAGGAATAAGTAAACAAGGATAATATAGGGGTTATTAAATCTTCAGATTAACTTCGTCAGAGGTCTGAGTCACACTTTCTCCTCTTGGTGTGCTCAATGTGTAACGACTATAAGTGTCCATTATTTCCTTTACACCGACATCTAAAGTTACGGAAACCTTAAAATTTGGCCCGCCAACAAACCAGTTGTTCCTATTTAATGTGTTATGACCTTGACCTATCAAAATACTATATACATTTATATCTGAATTATTTAAAGTAAATCTTAAGTTTCCTAAAAATGCAAAGTTTAGTTCATACGGAGAATCATCTATTGAATTAACTCCAATTACACGCCCTGGTTTGCACTTTTCATTAAACCAATTAGCAACTGCTTTTGTTTTATGACGGCCAGCCGTTGCATTTAGAGTTATGCCATTTTTATCAAAATCATATAATTTTACTCCATTCCAAGGTTGTCCTGATGATATATTATAATCATTTAAATAGAATTCTGCTTTTGTGACATTATGAATTTTAAATGTGAAAAAATTATCATGCGCGCTGGTCATTTTATCATCCTAATTGATTAAATAATAATTTTTATAAATAAAATATAAATTTATATTAAGCTGTAAATAGTAACGGTATTTTTATGTGTAATTATATTTTTATATAAGAATATTTTTTTCAGAAGTTAGTAGCGATTGCTCAATCTTGGTTATTTTCACTAGCCTCATAGCGGAGATAACCGGCAATGCCGGACTTGCCCTTATTGTCGGACGGATGATTGACACCGTCATTCACCTCAACAACGGCGAAATCGAAGGGCGAAATTCCTTCGAGACAGGCGACATTTATGCCGAACTGGCGTGGATTGGAGCGGCGCTGATGATGGGTATAGATGCCGCATTTTGAACAGAAATAATGTTTGGCTGTTCCTGTATTGAATTGATACAGCGTGAGCACATTTTCGCCTTCGAGGATTTCCAGGCCGTCAAGATCGGCGGAAACAGCCACTGCACCGCGCATCCGGCAATAGGAACAGGTGCAGCGTCGTGCCGAATGAAGGCCATCGGAAAGTTTGACACGAAAGCGCACTGTTCCGCAGTGGCAGGCACCATTTGCAACTTGAATATCAGGGTTCATTCGGATCTCCTCTATCGATAAATTGATATTTCCATTTTACCGGCTTTACCATCGGCAAAACTCGATTAAGTTCTTTTCGATATGTTTTCGGAGGGGACAATATGAGTGGGTTTGCAGTCGTTACAGGTGGAAGCACCGGCATTGGAAGGCATCTTGTTCTGGCTTTGGCCGATGCGGGATATGCGGTTGCTTTCAGCTACCGGGGTGACGACGAGCTGGCTGACACATTGATGGAGGCTGTCGAAGCCGCGGGCGGTCAGGCACTTGGTCTTGAATGCGATGTGGGTATTGGTGCGGAAGTCGAAGAGTTCTTCGACGAGGTTTGCAGCTGGTATGGCGATGCGCCGGATGTGCTGATCAACAATGCCGGCATTCAGGTCTGGAGCTCGCTGCTTGAGCTTTCCGAAGAGGGCTGGGATGACGTCATTCGCACCAATATGAAGGGCTGTTTTCTCAACACCAAGGCCGCAGCCAAGCGGATGATCGATGTGGGAAAGGGCGGCTCAATCATCAATATTGGTTCCGGTTGCAACAAGCTGGCTTTTCCGAAACTGGTTTCCTATACGGCATCAAAAGGAGGGATCGAGCAGTTTACAAAGGTTTCAGCTGTTGAACTGGGACCGCACGGCATTCGTGTGAACTGCGTGGCCCCCGGTGCCATTCTTAATGAACGCACAGCGCAGGAACTGCCGGATTACGCGCAAACCTGGGGTCGGGTTACCCCGCTGCGAAGGGTAGGCACTGCGGATGATCTGTGCGGGCCGGTGCTGTTTTTCGCATCTGATGCGGCGCAGTTTGTAACCGGGCAAACCTTATGGGTCGATGGTGGTGTGTTTTCACAGGCCAACTGGCCCTATGAGGGGTGAGAAAACAGTGGTGATCCCGACTGGATTCGAACCAGTGGCCTCAAGATTAGGAATCTTGCGCTCTATCCTACTGAGCTACGGGACCAGCAATCATAAATGCTTTCGTCGAAGACGAGCATTTTCCGACACATACTGTTTTTCATTGTTTTCGCCAACCCCGCAAAAAGCGGGGCAGGCGCATTTTTTGCCAATTAGAGCATAAGTCCTATCGGAGCGGATCGAGGATCGATAAGATTATGCTTAAAGTAAAAGAGTTTATAGTGCATCAGACAGCGAGTGCTGTCTCAACCACCGATACAAAATAGCTCACACCGTAAGGAATGGCTTCGTCGTTGAAGTCATAAGCAGGGTGATGCAGGCCCGGAGTGTCGCCATTGCCCAGAAAAATGTAAGCGCCGGGGCGTTCTTCCAGCATGTAGGAAAAATCTTCTGCGGCCATCATCGGCGCGACATCGGTTTTCACCTTGCCTTCGCCCGCTACATTTTTAGCAACACGCGCCGCAAAGTCGGTCTGGTCATCGTGGTTATAGGTGACGGGGTAGTTGTTCTTGTAGCGCACGGTGATATCTGCGCCGGTAACGGCTGCAATGCCTGCTGCCACTTCACGAATGCGGCGCTCCGCATAGGCGCGGGTTTCCTTGCTCAAGGTGCGCACGGTGCCGGAGAGCCGGGCCGTTTCCGGAATGACATTATAGGCTTCGCCAGCGTTAAACTTGGTGATGGAAATCACAAGCGAATCCAGCGGATCGATATTGCGCGAGACAATGCCCTGAATGGCGATGTGAAGCTGCGAGCCTGCAAGGATGGGATCGATTGTGCGATGCGGCTGTGCCGCGTGACCGCCGCGTCCGGTGATGAACAGATCGAACTCGTCGGTTGCCGCCATAATCGGACCTTTGCACATGGCAAACTGGCCGACGGGAAGGCTCGGCAGGTTGTGCACGCCATAGACCTCCTTAATGCCAAAGCGGTCCATCACGCCGTCCCTGACCATGGCAAGCGCACCACCACCACCTTCTTCGGCTGGCTGGAACAGCAGCACGGCTGAGCCGCGGAAATTCCGGGTCTCTGCAAGGTATTGTGCGGCACCCAGCAGCATGGATGTGTGGCCGTCGTGACCGCAGGAATGTGCTTTTCCGGGATTTTTGGACGCCCACTCAACGCCGCTGGTCTCGGTAATCGGCAAAGCATCCATATCGGCGCGCAGACCAATTGCCGGACCATCGCCATGCCGCCCCTTGATGACGGCGACCACTCCACTGCGCCCGACACCGGTTTCAACGATGTCACAGCCAAAGGATTTCAGCTTTTCTTCGACAAACCGCGCTGTTTCATGAACGTCGTAAAGCAATTCTGGGTTCTGGTGCAGATGGCGGCGCCATGCGGCGATCTCCGCTTGGGTCTCGACGGCACGATTGAGCACTGGCATTTCGGAAATATCCTGAGATTCTCTTTATACAGAAGCAAAGAGGATATGACGTTTTGGTGAAAGCGGGCAATCCCTAAAGCGCGTTGCGTTTTTGGGATTATCCTTCACGCATGCGTTATCGGCGAACCGGTTTCCACTTTTCCGCGCATGCTCTATTTGCCTTTTCCTTGCCACATGGCATAGATAAGAGCAGTGCAAACTCTCCTTTTTGACTGGTGTATTCGCAAGCTGTCATGGCTTTTGCTGATTGGAACTGGGAAATGATTTCGAAGTCGTTGAAAATCTGGTTTGCTGCTGCGGCGATTTCAGGCCTGAGCCTGTCTGCTGCGTCAGCAAATCCGTCGATTGCGGTCGATGTGGCATCAGGTAAGGTTTACTCGTCGCAGGATGCTTTCCAGCGCTGGTATCCGGCCTCGCTCACCAAGATGATGACGGCTTATGTTACCTTCCGCGCCATTCAGGCCGGACAGCTCACGCTTGAATCGCCCGTTCGCATGACGGTCAATGCATCCAAAGAACCGCCGAGCAAGATGGGTTATCGCCCCGGCTCGGTGATGACGCTCGATAATGCACTTAAGATCATGCTGGTGAAATCGGCCAATGACGTTTCCGTTGCGGTTGCGGAAGCCGTTGGTGGTACGGAATCGGCATTTGTGCAGCGCATGAATGCGGAAGCGCAGCGCATCGGCATGAGCGGATCGCATTTCGCCAACCCCAATGGGCTGCACGATCCGAACAATTATTCGACCGCGCATGATCTGGCCGTGCTTGGTGTGCAGTTGCGCCGTGAATTCCCGCAATATGCGCATTATTTCGGAACCGAAGCCATTGATGCGGGTGACGGCAAGAAGCCACAAGCCAATTACAATATTCTGCTTGGCCGCTTTGATGGGGCTGATGGCATGAAAACCGGCTTTGTCTGTGCGTCTGGCTTTAATCTCGCAAGTTCTGCAACCCGTCAGGGCCGCACAATTCTGGCAGTGGTGCTGGGATCGGATCGACAGGAAGCGCGTGCGGTTCAGGCAGCACAGCTGATGACCGATGCTTTCCGCAGCAATGGCGCCGGTGTGCCGACGCTTGGGAGCATGGTTCCGCCAGCAAGCAGCGCTGTCAATCAGGCAGTGGATATGCGCAAGGCAATCTGCAACCAGCAGGCCATGGCCGATCGCTGGGATGGTCGTGATGTCGAGGGCCGTTTGCAGCTCAATTCGCCCTATATTCATGCGATGACGCGTGAGCCGGTTCCGGTTCAGGTTGGGCTTGTTTCAGCGCCGCCTGCAAAGGTGACAAGAGTTGGTCAGCTCGATATTTCGCAGATTCCTTTGCCAATGCCACGCCCGCAGCGCGCTGCTGGTGGTGTGAAAGCTGCAACGATCAATTAAGAACAGAACCATGCCGCATCCAATTCCTGTTTCCGTCCTGACCGGCTTTCTTGGCTCGGGCAAGACGACGCTGCTCAATCGTCTGCTCAAAGATCCGGCGCTGACCGATACGGCTGTCATCATCAATGAATTTGGCGAAGTGAGCATTGATCATTTGCTGGTGGAAGAAGCCAGTGAAGGGGTTATCGAGCTTGCTGATGGCTGCCTGTGCTGTACGGTGCGCGGCGAATTGGTGGATACGCTGGCTGATCTCGTCGACCGTCTCCAGACGGGTCGTATCAAGGCTTTGAAGCGGGTAATTATCGAGACGACGGGCCTTGCCGATCCGGCTCCGGTGCTGCACTCGATCATGGGTCATCCGGTGCTCATGCAGGCTTTCCGTCTTGACGGTGTGCTGACGACCGTCGATGCCGTCAATGGCAATTCATCGCTCAATAATCACGAGGAAGCCGTCAAGCAGGCGGCAGTTGCCGACCGCATTATCATTACCAAAGCGGATATGCCGGACGCGCAGGCAGGGCTTGCCTCTCTGAAGGCACGATTGAAGCTTCTCAATCCGGGTGCTGATATTCTGGAAGCGTCTGATACGCGCACCGGCTATGCAGCGCTTTTTGAATGCGGGCTTTATAATCCTGAAACCAAGACTGCGGATGTGCAGCATTGGCTGAAGGCGGAAGCCTATGAGGATGATCACCACGATCATGATCATGAGGCGCATTCGCACCATCATCACACACATGACCATGACCATGGCCATGATCATGTGTGCGGGCCGGATTGCGATCATGACCATGGACATCACCATCATCATCATGACGATGCGATCCGCTCGTTTTCGCTGCGGCACAAAGAGCCGATCCCGTTTTCCACATTCGAGATGTTTCTCGATCTGCTGCGTTCGACCCATGGCGAAAAGCTGCTTCGGGTAAAAGGCATCGTCCAGATTGCGGAGGACCCGGATCGTCCGCTGGTCATTCATGGCGTGCAGAAGATTTTCCACCCGCCGGTACGTTTGCCGAAATGGCCCAATGACGAGCATGAAACGCTGCTGGTGATGATCGTCAAGGACTTGCCAGAGAGTTACGTGCGCGAGCTGTTTGATGCGTTTCTTGGCAAGGCAGGGATCGACCGCCCGGACCGTGCCGCGATGATGGATAATCCGCTGGCTATTCCGGGGTTTTCGCTGCGTTAAACTTATTTCTTCTGAATAAGAAAGCGATGCAGGTTTTCGTCACGCTCTTGCGAAAGCAGAGCGTGGCCTTCCTGTGTGCAAAAATGCGGTAAATCGATACCTGATAAAGGGTCGGTCGCTTCCACCCAGAGAAGCGCGCCGCTTGGCATGGTCTGCAAACGATTGCGCGTCTTTAAAACAGGAAGAGGGCATTTAAGCCCTCTCAGATCATAGACCGGAATATCTTCACGCATCGGGTTTTAATTACCGCCCAATTTCCACCATGGCTTCTTTGGTGCCGGGGCAGGCGGTGTGATGACAGTGTCAGCAACAGTGCTTGCCGTGGTCATCGTTGAAACAAGTGCCTGGGGTGAAACAATTGCCGGGTTTGCCTGCGGAACAGGCACATTGGCTGTCTCAACAGGTGCTGCAACTGCTGGCGTTGCAGCAATAGCCGTCGGCTGAACCGAAATTGGCGTTGCCGCCGGGCGAATATCCGGTGCATTCGGCGTTTCAGCAGATGAAGGCGAAAGCGACGGCGGTTCGCGGGTTACTTTTTCGCCGCGTGCGCGTGCTGCACTCCATGCAGAAACAAGCTTTGCTTCGGTGATGCCCTGAATGGATGGTGCAGGCTTCTTCTGTGCTGCACTGAATGCCGACTGGAAAGTCTTCTCATAGGAAGAGGTATAGGCCATGGATTCCGCACCGACCGAAGGCGGGCATGCGTCGGTTGCCGAGAGCGGCTGGCCATCGGGTGTGGGCACGTTGAAGACATAGCGTCTTTCGCAGACATCGACCTTTGGTGGCACCTTGGTGGCTTCAAAGGAATCATAGCCCTGCTTGAGCATGCGCCAGAATGAATAGTTCGGATCGCTCTTGTAACGCGCCATGTTGGCGGCGGTCATGCGGAACGGGAAAGCCTGAATTTGGAAATCGCGCTGACCGCCCTTGAAGGCGTCGCGACCAAAAGCATAGATTTCACTGATGCTGTCATCAGTCATCGAATAGCAGCCCGATGACGAGCAGGCGCCATGCACCATCAGATGCTGGCCGGTGCGATTGTTGGCGCGGTCATAGGCGTTCGGGAAGCCGATGTTGAAAGCCAGGTGATACTGCGAATTCGGATTCATCTGCGCCGGACGCACAGTGTAGAAACCTTCCGGTGCCTGACGGTCGCCTTCAACGAATTTCGGACCGAGCTTGCCAGACCATTTGCAGATTTCATAAGAGGCAATCTGGTCGTATTTGCCGTTGTTTTTCTGCTTCCAGACTTCCAGAACACCTTCTTCCTTAAAAATGCGGACCATAACCGGCGAGGTGCGGCTCATGCCCTTTGCCTGCATCTTAGCGACGATTTTTTGCGGAAGCGGTTTTTCAGCGCGTAAACTCAGATCGGAAACGGACGAACCCTGACAACCCGCAAGCAAAGCGGAGGCCATGAGAGTTGCAAAAACTGCGGTTCTGATCTTCATATCGCATCGAGCCTGTTTGAAATCTGACTTTTCAGTATTCGCATATTAACAACAAAACCTTTCGGTATCGTTGATAAACCGTTGCTCAATTACCTAAAAAACAGCGTGGCCGCAATATGGCGGAAATGTCGGCATGATGCAAATCCGGCGCAGTTTAGGCTGCGCCGGAGCAAGTTTTTGAATTTTATGGTAAATTAAATATTACGACCGATCTCGAGGAACTTCTGACGACGTTCCTGCTTGAGTGTCTCGCCATCGACATCTTTCATCGAGCGCAGCGAAGCGGTGATAATGTCGCCTGCTGCCGCAATCACGGCCTCCTTGCCGCGGTGCGCGCCACCAAGCGGTTCTGGGATGATGCCGTCGATGATCTTAAGGTCGAGCAGATCCTGCGCGGTGATGCGCATGTTGGAGGCTGCATCCTTGGCGCGGGTCGAATCATGCCAGAGGATCGAAGCTGCCCCTTCCGGTGAAATCACCGAATAGATCGAATGTTCGAGCATATAGACGCGGTTTGCAACGGCAATGGCGATTGCACCACCTGAACCACCTTCGCCGATGATGATCGAGATTACCGGAACGCGCAGCTTGAGGCATTCCGCCGTCGAACGCGCAATGGCTTCTGCCTGACCGCGCTCTTCCGCACTCACGCCCGGATAGGCACCGGCGGTATCAACGAAAGTGATGAGCGGCAGCTGGAAACGGTCGGCCATTTCCATGATGCGTACGGCCTTGCGGTAGCCTTCAGGACGGGCTGAGCCAAAATTATGCTTGAGGCGGGTCTTGGTGTCCGAGCCTTTTTCCTGACCAAGAATGGCAACGGGCAGGCCATTGAAGCGGGCAAAGCCGCCCTGAATGGCTTCGTCATTGGCAAACTGGCGGTCACCGGCAAGCGGCGTGAATTCGGTGAACAGCGTATTGATATATTCAAGGCAGTGCGGACGATCCGGATGGCGGGCGATCTGTGCCTTCTGCCATGGCGTCAGCTTGCGATAAATATCCTTGAGCGCATCGGCCGAGCGTTTCTCGAGACGGCTGATCTCATCGCTCATCTCGACACTGCCCTGTTCCTGAGCGAGTTTCTTCAGCTCAAGAATCTGGCCTTCGAGGTCGGCGACGGGTTTTTCAAAATCGAGATAGTTATACATCGGGCCTGACTGTTGTGCGTTTCCAGAGATGTTGGCCATAAAACAAACTCAATAGAGGCTGTTTTACGACGCTTTACATATTTACTTCGTGCGCATCTTGCAAATTTTTCTGAATTTCTCTTAACCGCAGTGGGCTTAATCGGCAAGCGGATGATGTTCACTTACCAGCTTATGCAGCCTTTCTTCCAGAACATGGGTGTAAATCTGGGTGGTGGAAATGTCCGAATGTCCCAGCAATTGCTGCACGGTTCTCAGGTCTGCGCCGTTTTGCAGAAGATGGCTGGCAAAGGCATGGCGCAGCACATGTGGCGAGATGGAAGCGCTTGAAAGACCGGCTCTGGCCGCAAGAATTTTCAGTTCACGCGCAAAAACCTGACGTGCCAGATGCCCGCTTTCGGAGAAGGCGGGGAAGAGCCATGGGTTGTTGTCATAGCCGGGCAGGGAATCGCGTAAGCCCAGAAAAACCTGCAAGGCTTCACGCGCTTTTTGCGACAAAGGCACCATGCGATCCTTTGAGCCTTTGCCGCGCACGATCAGAAAACGATGATCGGTGCGTGCGACGCTGACCGGCAGGCCAACAAGTTCCGACACACGCAATCCGGTCGCATAAAGCGTTTCAAGCAGCGCATGCAGGCGCAATGCCTTGATACGATCTGCGGGTTCGGCTGCCTCATTTGCTTCGAGCGCTGCGCGGTCCAAAAGGCGACCGACATTTTCAACACTCATGATTTTTGGCAGCGGCTTTTGCTTTTTAGGTGCATCAATGATGCCGGTCGGGTCGTCCTGACGAAAGCCCTCCGAATAAAGAAAGCGGAAAAACTGCCTGATGGCGGAAAGGCGACGCGCCTGCGATGTCGCGGCAAAACCTTCATCGGCCATGACGTCGAGCACGCGGCGTATATCATCGGTTTTGGCTTGCGTGATATTGATGCCGTGCGCAGCCATGGCGTCAGAACAGGCGTCGAGATCGCGGCGATAGGATTCAAGCGTATTGTGCGCAGCGCCGCGTTCCGCACTCATCATTTCAAGAAAATTTTCAATCGCCAGTGATGCCCGCATATTATTCCTGTTCATCCGGTTTGTTTTCCTCAACCGGTAGAGGTTCCGGCGGCAGAGGTTCCGGGGGCGGTGCTATGACGGTCTGCCTGATTTTTGATGCGGGAATTTCGATGGTGATTGCGTGCGTGGAGGGTTTTATGAAATTGGCAGCCAAGAACATCGCGCCATAAACAATGGCAGCAATGATAGCGAGCAGGAAAAGAATGCGCGTCAGCGTGGGCATGATGTGTTTATGCTGTGCTATTAAGACGAAAGCAAGAAGGGCTGCTGCAATAGAGAAAACCAGCCTGAAATCACGAAAGCAATTGACGCCGCGCGGTTTTTCATGTGGAAGCGGAGGTAAACGGACGGGATCGATGAACAGTACAACAAAACAGACTAATCTGAACGAGAAAGCGGATGTTGTCCGCCAGCTTCTTGGTGCCAAGGTGGTTGTTCTTGTTGGGCTGATGGGCGCAGGCAAGTCGACGGTTGGTCGCAAAATCGCAACCATGCTCAATTTGCCGTTCCGCGATGTGGATACGGAAATTGAAACCGTTTCACGTATGACCATACCGGAACTGTTTGAGACCTATGGTGAAGAAGAGTTTCGCGATCTCGAACGCCGGGTGATTTTGCGGCTTCTTGAAGATGGCCCGATGATTTTGGCAACCGGTGGCGGCGCTTATATGAATGCCGAGACCCGCGAGGCGATTGCAGCAAACGGTATTTCCATCTGGCTTAATGCCGAGCTTGATGTGTTGATGGATCGCGTTTCGCGCCGCCAGAACCGTCCGCTGTTGAAAAACGATGATCCGCGCGGCGTGATGCAGCGGCTGATGACTGAGCGCTATCCGGTCTATGCGCTCGCCGATCTGCATGTGATGACGCGTGATGACAAAAAAGAAGTGATTGCCGGAGAGCTGGTCGATGTTCTGATCGCGCATCTGGATAAGGATCGGGCCTGATCTGGCCCTTCGTTTTTACGCATTATCCTACGCAAAACCGCTTCGCACTTTTGCTGGAAATGCTCTAAATGTTTGTTTTTACGCGTATCTTAGTCCAAAAACCGCTTCGCACTTTTTGGGATACGCTCTAGGAGAAGGCTATGAGCGCCGATAATGTGACAGTTCCGGTTTCGCTGGGTGACCGATCCTATGATATTCTGATCGGCAAGGGTCTGGTTGAACGCGCAGGCGAAGAAATCGCAAAGCGCCTGCCGGGTATTCGTGTGGCGATTGTCACAGATGAGAATGTCGCAAAGGCGCATCTGGAAGCTTTGAGCGCGAGCTTTGCGCGGGCCGGTATCGAATCAACACCGATCATTGTTGCACCGGGGGAAAAATCGAAATCCTTCGCAGCGCTTGAAACCGTGACCAATGCTGTGCTTGCCGCAAGGCTCGAACGTGGTGATGCGGTGGTCGCCTTTGGCGGCGGCGTTGTCGGCGATCTTTCAGGCTTTGTTGCGGGTATCGTGCGGCGCGGCATGAACTTTGTTCAGATGCCAACCTCGCTGCTTGCACAGGTGGATTCGTCCGTTGGCGGCAAGACCGGCATCAACACGCAATATGGCAAGAACCTTGTCGGCGTTTTCTATCAGCCGCAGCTTGTGCTGGCTGACACCCAAGTGCTTGATACGCTCAGCCCCCGCGAATTCCGCGCCGGCTATGCGGAAGTGGCAAAATACGGCCTGATCGACCGCCCGGAGTTTTTCGCCTGGCTGGAAAACAACTGGCGCGAAGTCTTTGCTGGCGGTGCTGCGCGCACGCAGGCAATTGCAGAATCCTGCCGCTCGAAGGCGGCTGTGGTGGCGCGTGACGAGCGCGAAACCGGCGATCGTGCGCTTCTTAATCTCGGTCATACATTCGGTCATGCGCTAGAAACGGCAACCGGCTATGATTCAAGCCGTCTGGTGCATGGCGAGGGCGTTGCTATCGGCATGGCGCTTGCGCATCGCTTTTCTGTAAAGATGAATCTTTGCGGCGTCGAGGATGCAGAGCGGGTTGAATCGCATCTGAAGACTGTTGGTCTGCCGATTTCGCTTAAGGATGTTCCGGGTGGTTTGCCGGATGCTGAAAAGCTGATGGATTTCATTGCGCAGGACAAGAAAGTGGCGCGCGGTGCACTGACTTTCATTCTGACGCGCGGGATCGGCCAGTCTTTCATTGCCAAAGACGTGCCGCCTGCAGCTGTTCTGGAGTTTCTGAAAGATCGTCTTTCCGCCTGATGGCAGTGCCGAAAAACAAACAGGAACTGCTTGCAGCAATTGAAACCAATTATGCCCTGCTGATGCTGGATCTTGCTAGGGTGACGCCTGAGCAGGCCACGCAGAAGACCATGGACGGCCATGCCAAGGGCACCATGATAAGTGTGCATGATCTGGTGTCTTATCTGGTCGGGTGGAACGAGCTTGTTCTGAAGTGGTGTGAGCGGCGCTCGTATGGACTGCCGGTCGATTTTCCTGAGACGGATTTCAAATGGAATGAACTCGGTCGTCTTGCGGCAAAATTTTACCGAGATTACGAAGCGCTACCATTTGAAAAGCTTCTATCGCGGTTTGAAAGTGTGAAGGATGCGCTGGTCGCATTGATTGAAGGGCGCAGCGATGCCGAGCTCTATGATGTTGTCTGGTATGAAAAATACACGCTCGGACGCATGATCCAGTTCAACACATCCTCACCCTACGCCAATGCGCGCGGTCGTTTGCGCAAATGGCTCAAGGTTCAAAGTTAAATATCAGCGACGGGTTGGTTCGCCGGGCGCAGAAGGTTCGAGTGCCAGCGCATGAACGCCAGTGTCGAGTTCCTCCTTAACAACTTCGTTGATGGCGCGATGGCGCGCGATGCGGCTCATGCCTTCAAACTTGTCTGACACGATGCGTATGCGAAAATGTGTTTCGCCTGTGCCGTCATAATCCGGTTGATGACCGGCATGGAGGTGGCTTTCGTTAATGACTTCAAGCCGTTCGGGCGCAAAAGCTGAAAGTAGTTTTGCTTCCATTGAAGATTGTTTGCTATTGTGAATGGACATTTTGGCCAGTTCTCCCCATATAGACGCTGTGCTTCATATAAACGTCGCCTTGGCGGCAACCGGTGGGGCAAATCCGCACAGGAATTGCAATCTGCATCAAAATTTCGCCCTGAAGCCATGTGAGAGCATGGGCCAAAACCATTCAGGATGAAAAGTCAATTCTTGTTTAGTCACTCTTATTCCGCATAATCCGATTCGATGACAACGAACTCAAAATTTTTCGACAGCATCCGCATCCGTCCTAAAAAGGAAGCGGAAAAGAAGTCCAGTGGTCCCTGCTGCCAATGGGATGGTTGCGATAAGCCCGGGACGCATCGTGCGCCGGTCGGGCGTATGCGCGAGGGTGAGTATCTGCATTTCTGCATTGATCACGTCCGGGAATATAATAAGACTTTCAATTATTTCTCTGGTCTGACCGATGGCGATATCTCCAAATTCCAGAAGGATGCAATCACCGGAAATCGTCCGACATGGTCGACGACAACCAATAAAACTGCGTCCACACGCACATCGCCGGATATGGCGACGCGCCGATCCGGTTCTGCGGCCTATCAAAACCGCATGCGTGATCCTTTTGGTTTTGTGAAAGATGCAAAAAACAATCCTGGTACTGCCAAAGCTGTGCAGCGCAAACCGCGCACGCTGGAAGTAAAGGCGCTTGCGACCTTGGGTCTGGATGCAAATTCAACTAGCGATATGATTAAGTCACGCTATAAAGAACTTGTGAAGCAACACCATCCCGATGCAAATGGTGGTGACCGTGGGTCTGAAGAAAGATTTCGCGATGTCATTCAGGCTTATCAATTGCTCAAGACGGCAGGTTTTTGCTAAAGCCTGTTTAGGTTTTGAGGCCTAAGTATTGGGGCGATGACTGCATGTCGCTGAAAGCAGGAAGAAGATTCCGCTTTGCGACATGTGTTAGAGCACTGACGGACATTCATCTGCCGTGCGTTTGCGCGGATGCAAGTACGGATGCCCGCAACTGAACTCAAGGGGCGTCATCCGGCTCGCCGGAAAACGGCCCCGCACGATTTGAATGTTGCGGCCGGACAGTCCTGCCGCTCTGGAGGCATGATGAATAAGGTTGAGCGGGATATAGCCAATTTGCCGGATACAACGGTTTCGGTGCGCGAAGTGTTCGGAATTGATTCCGACATGCGTGTGCCGGCCTACGCGGCGGGCGATTCCTATGTGCCGGAAAAAGACCCGGATTATATCTTTGACCGTACGACGACGCTCGCGATCCTTGCGGGCTTTGCCTATAACCGTCGCGTGATGGTTTCCGGCTATCACGGTACGGGCAAATCGACCCATATCGAACAGGTTGCAGCGCGCCTGAATTGGCCTTGTGTTCGTATCAATCTCGACAGCCATGTCAGCCGTATCGATCTTGTTGGTAAGGATGCGATTGTCGTCAAGGACGGTATGCAGGTTACCGAGTTCAAGGACGGTATTCTGCCTTGGGCCTATCAGCACAATGTCGCGCTGGTTTTTGACGAATATGATGCGGGTCGCCCGGATGTGATGTTCGTGATCCAGCGCGTTCTGGAAACCTCTGGTCGCCTGACGCTTCTCGATCAGAGCCGCGTGATCCGTCCGCATCCGGCGTTCCGCCTGTTTGCGACCGCCAACACCGTTGGTCTTGGCGATACGACCGGCCTTTATCACGGCACCCAGCAGATCAATCAGGCGCAGATGGACCGCTGGTCGATCGTGACCACGCTGAATTATCTGCCGCATGACAATGAAGTGAACATCATTCTCGCCAAGGCCAAGCATTACCAGAATGCAGAAGGCCGCGAGATCGTCAATAAGATGGTTCGCGTTGCCGACATGACCCGTCAGGCTTTCATCAATGGCGATCTGTCGACTGTGATGAGTCCGCGTACCGTCATTACCTGGTCTGAAAATGCCGCGATCTTCAACGACGTCGGCTTCGCATTCCGCCTGACCTTCCTCAACAAGTGCGATGAGCTTGAACGCCAGACTGTGGCTGAGTTCTATCAGCGGGCTTTTGGTGAGGAACTTCCAGAATCGGCTGCCAATATCGTTTTGGCATAAGACTGGATGATGCCTGCCGCCCCTATTGGGCGGTGGTGCTCCAATTTAATGCGATGGCGGGTTTTCCGCCCTCGCTTTAAAGAAACGTCAGGATAGGCAGATGTCGGGCCAGAAATCAGCAATAGGCGATAATTCGCGCGAACGTAAAAACGGGCCGGTGGATTCCGAGCCGTTCAAGCGAGCGATGACAGCCACCATGCGCGCTATTTCCGGTGAAAACGAGCTGGAGGTGGCGTTCAGCAATGATCGCCCTGCATTGACCGGCAATCGTGCCCGTCTGCCTGATCTGCCAAAGCGGCCGACTGCGCACGATGTTGCTGTGACACGCGGTATTGGTGATTCTATGGCGCTGCGTCAGGCACGCCACAATGCCCGCATTCACGCAAGCCTTGCGCCGGAAGGCAAACAGGCGCGTGCCATCTATGATGCGGTTGAACAGGCGCGTGTTGAAGCTATTGGTGCGCGCGCCATGGCTGGTGTTGCCGATAATCTTTCGGTGATGCTTGCGGATAAATATGCCCGCGCCAATTTTTCGTCGGTTACCGACAAGGAAGATGCACCGCTGGAAGAAGCGGTGTCGCTTCTGCTGCGTGAAAAGCTGACCGGACGCGCGGCGCCTGCTGAAGCGGGGCCTGTACTTGATCTCTGGCGCGAATGGATCGAGCAGAAAGCCGGTCATGATCTGGCGCGCCTTGGCGAAAATCTCGAAGATCAGCAGGCTTTTGCGCGCACTGTGCGTGACATGCTGGCTTCGATGGATATGGCGGAAGAGCTCTCCAAGGAAGAGCAAAGCGACGAACAGGATCAGGACGACGAGCAGACACCCGAGCAGGATGAAAACGAGGACGGTGGCGAGGAAAGCCAGGAAGGTTCTGATTCCGCTGAAAGCGATGAATCCGATAATTCCAGCGAAGAGGGCGAGCAGGGCGAGATGGATGCCGCCGATGCATCCTCCGACGATATGGATGACAGTGAAGACGTCGATGCGGAAACGCCCGGCGATACGCGCCGTCAGAACCAGCCTTTCGCCAATTTTGCCGAACACGTCGATTATAATGTCTTCACGCGCGAATTTGATGAGGAAGTCGAAGCAACCGATCTTTGCGACGAGGCGGAACTCGATCGTTTGCGCAGTTTCCTCGATAAGCAGCTTGCCAATCTGCAAGGTGTCGTGGGGCGTCTGGCCAATCGTTTGCAGCGCCGTCTGATGGCGCAGCAGAACCGTTCATGGGATTTCGATCTGGAAGAGGGCTATCTCGACAGTGCGCGTCTGGTGCGTATCGTGATCGACCCCACACAGCCGCTTTCCTACAAGATGGAGCGCGATACGGATTTCCGCGATACGGTTGTGACGCTGGTGATCGATAATTCCGGCTCTATGCGTGGTCGTCCGATTACGGTTGCAGCGACCTGCGCCGATATTCTGGCGCGTACGCTGGAGCGTTGTGGCGTGAAGGTCGAAATTCTCGGCTTCACCACCAAGGCTTGGAAGGGCGGACAATCGCGTGAAGCATGGCTTGGTCGCGGTAAACCATCCAATCCGGGCCGTCTCAATGATCTGCGTCATATCGTTTATAAGCGCGCGGATGCGCCGTGGCGGCGTGCGCGCAATAATCTCGGATTGATGATGCGCGAAGGGTTGCTCAAGGAAAACATAGACGGGGAAGCGCTGATCTGGGCGCATCATCGCCTGTTGGCGCGTCCTGAACAGCGCAAGATACTGATGATGATTTCAGACGGTGCGCCGGTGGATGATTCCACCCTGTCGGTCAATCCGGGAAATTATCTGGAGCGTCACCTGCGCGCAGTGATTGAAGAGATCGAAAACCGTTCGCCGGTTGAGCTGATCGCCATTGGTATCGGCCACGATGTCACGCGCTATTATAAGCATGCCGTGACCATTGTGGATGCGGAAGAACTTGCCGGTGCGATGACCGAACAGCTTGCATCTTTGTTTGAAGAGCATGGCGCAGACGCCGCAGGCAAAGGACGTCGCCGCGCTGGAAGACGATAGATTGAAAGCGTTTAAAGTACCGATCTGATAGTCAGATCGGTACTTTAAGTTTATCTGTCGCGCATTTTTTCCGAAAACCGGTTCCGACTTTTCGGAATGGGCTTGTTGCCCCTTTTTATGCTTGCTGCCGGGTTGCAGCCAACATGATTTCACGAATGCAAACGCCCTGCGGCTGGTCATAGGCATAGAGGATGGCGCACGCCACATCATCTGCCGCAAGCACAGGCGCACCCATGCTCTTCTTCCAGTCCTCATAGCCTGCCTTGATGCTTGCATCATTGGTGTGGCTCAGAAGTTCTGTTTCAACAGCGCCCGGCGCAATCGTCACAACGCGCACGTCATGGACTGAAAGCTCTTCACGCAGGTTTTCTGACAAGCCATGCACGGCAAATTTTGTAGCCGTATAGGCGACGTGATTGGCGAAAGTCTTACGCCCAGCGACCGAACTGATATTGATGATGGTGCCGTGTTTGCGTGTCACCATGCCGCTGGAGACGGCATGAATACCATTGAGCAGACCCTTCACGTTGACTTCAAGCATCCGGTCCCATTCATCGGGATTTTGCTTCGTTGCATCGCCCAGCAGCATAACACCCGCATTGTTGACGATGACATCAACAGGGCCAAACTTTGCTTCCGCTTCCGCAACGGCTGCAAGGAGTGCCTTGCGATCGGTTACGTCAACGGATTTGCAAAGTGTGTTTGGCAGTTTCAGCTTTTCCATAGCGTCGAGACGGCGGGCAAGCAGCAGCAGTGGGTGGCCACGACCAGCAAACAGCTTTGCCGCTGCCAGACCGATACCTGAACTTGCGCCAGTGATAATGACGAGCGGGAGGTTTTCATTATTCGTGGACATCTAATTAACCCTTATCTAAATATAAATATCTCCACAAAAAGCACGAAACCCACAATGGAAATAAATCCATGCAGACTGTGCTTATTGTGGACAATATAGAAATCTATTCCGATAAAGATAGTCGCCAGATTAATTCTGCCGGTTTATCGGAGGGCTGTATATAGAGGCTGTATCACTTTAATGAAATCAGTTTTTACTCAGATAAACGGATCGTGAAGATCAGGCTCAATGCTTGTTTGTATTTAACCGGTCAGGCGCATAAAGCGCCGGTGCAAAAATCGCCAGAATTGCGCCATAGGGCACCAGCATCAGCGTTCCCATCACAACCTTCACAAAGAAGTCGCCCACCGCCAGCGAAGCCCAGAGCGGCATTCCAAGGCCAAGGAACGCTGTGGGGTCGGTCAGAGAGGAATCCGGCAGTCCGGTCAGCCTGTCGATCCATGAAAAGCTTGCTGCAAATGCAATGGAGAAGAACAGGATCGTATCAACCACCGAACCGAACATGGCGGCGGCAAAAGGCGCTTTCCACCATGTCTTCTGACGCAGGCGGTTGAAGACTGTGATGTCCATCAATTGCGCGATCAGGAATGCTGAACCGGAAGCAATGGCAATGCGCGGTGTGGCAAGCCAGATCGACATGACGACGCCAAGCACAAAACCCGCATAGACGACCTTGCGCGCTGCTGCTGGTCCAAAACGGCGATTCGTCAGGTCATTGACGAGAAACGCGACCGGATAGGTGAAAGCACCATAGGTCAGCAATTCGCCAAGGCCGAAATGCTCAAAAGGATATTGGACAAGGATATTGGAGGCAGCGACGGCTGCGCACATGCACACGATAGCCGGGACAAGCCGGGCAAAGGAAAAACCTGTAATAGGCATTTTTTTATCCTGGGTGATGGAACCAGCAAAAAAGGCTGACGCGAGTCAGCCTTTTTTGTCAAACTTTAAAAAGCTGATTGCTTATGCAGCAGCTTCAGCCTGCTTCTTAGCGATCTGACGCTTCAGAAGACGAGCGCGCTGCGACAGTTCTTTGTCGTCAGACTTGACGAGGAAAGCGTCGAGGCCACCGCGATGCTCAACCGAACGCAGAGCAGAAGCGGAGACGCGAAGACGGTAGCTCTGGCCGAGTGCTTCGGACATAAGCGTAACGTTGCAGAGGTTTGGCAGGAAGCGACGACGCGTACGGTTGTTCGCGTGGCTTACATTGTTGCCGTACTGGACCGAAGTGCCGGTCAATTCACAAGCGCGGGACATTTTGGTCTCACCTTCAAATTTTTGTTTCTCAGGCCCCGACCCGAATGTCCGAATTCAAAGCAATCATAGCAGTTTGCTGCTGCTGGCGCGCGATCTCGGACAGGCGGCCTATTGGGAAAGTCGCGTTTCTATAGTGACAGTAGCGAAAACAGTCAAGACAGATTCCGCTGTGAAGCTCTAAAGGCGCGCATTTACGGCGTTTAGCAAGCTTTCATGTGCTTAGCGATCATAACTTCGCCGGTTTTTCCTGTTCGACACAGAATACAGAACATGAATCTTACGCAGGTTGAGCGCTATTTATACTCAAAAGCTCAAACATTAAGTGACAGCATCCGCCAGCCAAACAGAATCGGTTTTTGCGGCATCATGGGGCGTGAACTGTCGGGGCATATATTGCGAAAGGAAAATCTGGCATGATCAAACAATCGCATTTCCTGAAACCGGTTAAAAAGCGCAACATGCAGCGCAGCGTTGCAATGCTGGCCGGTGTGGCGATTGCGGCTGTTGCGGCAAGTTCGGCTCAGGCAGACGATCTTTATCGAACCGAATATGAAATTTCGATGTTCGGGCTTTCCATTGCGCGATCAGCGATTGAAACAGTCGTTAAAGGTGCCAATTACGGCGTGAATGGCCGTTTCAAAACCTCCGGTATTGCGCGGGTTTTTGACGATACGGATGGCACTGTCTATGTCGGGGGCAGTTCTTCGCAGGGCAAGGTGACGCCATCGGCTTTTGATCTGGCCTATAAGCATGGGCGCAAGAACAAGAGCACCACGATACGTTTTGCAGGTGGCAAAGTGACCGCTTCTGAAAATGTGCCACCGGTGAAAAAGCGCGATCCATGGGTGGAGAACGGACCCAATGATCTGGTCAATGTCAGCGACCCATTGAGTGCGCTTATGATTCCAACCAAAGATCCCAAAGCGGTCTGCAATCGTACGCTTCAGGTTTTTGATGGGCAGACCCGCGCCGATATAAGGCTCAGTTTTAATGGCACGGAATCCTTCACCACAAAGGGTTTTACGGGCGAATCGGTGATCTGTTCGGCAAAATTCGTGCCGATCTCCGGCTATCAGAAGGGCAAGAAAGCGATTGATTACTTAAGTAATCGCTCCAAAATCACCATTTCATTCGCCTCGCTGGGTAATTCCGGCATCTATGCGCCCGTAGTGGCGCGGATCGGCACGCAGCTTGGCACGCTGAAAATCGAAGCAACGCGGTTCGAGAAGATTCAATAGCCGTCGTATATTTCAGTGTTTCGGATGCAGGCATTCCTCATGATTGCCAAGGATTTCGATAACGCGGCACTGGTCGATGCGGCCATGGGCTGTGCAATCGAGCATCCGTAGCAGCTCTGTTTTCAACGACATGAGCTTGCTGATGCGATGTTCGACATCGATCAGGCGCGCACGCGCAATAGAATCAGCTGCCGCACAGGACTGATCGGGATTGTCCTGAAGATCGAGAAGGGTGCGGATTGCATCGATTTCGAAGCCAAGATCGCGGGCATGACGGATAAACAGCAGCCGCTGAATATCGCTATTATCATATAGACGGCGATTGCCTTCATTGCGCGGCGGTGCCGGAAGCAGCTTGATTTGCTCGTAATATCTGATGGTTGGCACTTTTACGCCGCTGGCTTTTGATGCCTCGCCAATCGGAACATTGGTGATCATTTTTTCGCTTGCTCCTCTAGTCACTAGAGGATGTAGATGTTGTCTCAGAGAATTCAAGAGAAAACCCGCACCGGATGGTTTCCGGGCAATTTTCTGGGGCAGATGATGAGCCATACCGAACGTGCCAAACACCACGATCATGACCATGATCACGACCATTCTGCATGCAGCGGGCATGATCATAATCACGACAATGGGCATGACCATGACCATGATGATGATCATCACCACGGCACTGAACAAGCCGCCGAGAAGCAAATTACGGTCAGTGCCGATAGTCTGCGGTTTCGTGTCGAGGGCATGGATTGCGCCTCTTGTGCGACCAAGATCGACACGGCGGTGCGTCGTGTGCAGGGCGTCGAGGATGTTTCAGTCTCGGTGACCAATGGCACGATGACCGTCAATCATGACGGCTCAGCGAGCCTTGATGAGATTGCCGCCAAAGTGTCAGCGCTTGGTTATAAGGCCAGTGCACAATCAGCCGCCGATGCAGCGACAAAGGGCATGACACGCCCCAAGCCACAGCGCTGGTGGCAATCGGCCAAAGGCCAGATGATGCTTGCCTGTGGCGGTGGTCTGGTAGTGGCCTATATCGTCGGGCATCTTTATCCGCCGATTGAATTATGGGCCTTCACGGCTGCAATGCTGATTGGTCTTATACCGATTGCAAAGCGCGCTTATGTGGCAGCCATTAATGGCACGCCGTTTTCCATCGAAATGCTGATGACCATTGCAGCGATTGGTGCGGTGATCATTGGTGCGACGGAAGAAGCTGCTGCTGTTGTCTTTCTGTTTCTGGTTGGCGAATTGCTCGAAGGGGTGGCCGCAGGCAAAGCGCGCGCCAGTATCCAGTCGCTGACAGCACTGGTGCCAAAGACTGCTTTTCTTGAAAACCATGGCGCGACAGCAGAAGTTGCTGCGGAAACGCTCAAAGTCGGCGATGTGATTGCCGTTCGTCCGGGGGATCGCATGCCTGCCGATGGTGAGATCATTGCGGGTGAAAGCGCCATTGATGAAGCGCCAGTGACCGGCGAGAGCACGCCTGTCGGAAAGAGCGTTGGCGACAGCGTTTTTGCAGGCACCATCAATGGTGACGGGGTGCTGCGGGTCAAAGTGACGGCAGCGGCTGAGGATAATACCATCGCCCGCGTTGTGCGGCTGGTGGAAGAAGCCCAGGAAGCAAAAGCGCCCACCGAGCGCTTCATCAATCGCTTTTCGACCTATTATACGCCGGGCGTGGTTGTGGTTGCAGCACTCGTTGCGATCCTGCCGCCGCTGGTGGCGGGTGCTCAGTGGGATGAGTGGATTTACAAAGGCCTCGCCATTCTGCTGATTGGTTGCCCCTGTGCACTGGTTATTTCGACACCTGCGGCCATTGCAGCTTCGCTTTCAGCGGGTGCGCGACGCGGGCTTCTGCTGAAGGGTGGCGCGGTTCTTGAAACCATCGGCAAGATCACAACCGCCTGTTTCGATAAGACCGGCACGCTGACTGAAGGCAAGCCACAGGTGACGGATGTTCTGGCTGGCACACTTTCGGAACAAGAAGTTCTGCGTCTGGCTGCATCGCTTGATGCGGGTTCCAGCCATCCGCTGGCGCTTGCTATCGTGAATGCTGCCGATTCACGTAACCTCAAGCTCTCAGAGGTTTCGACCGGCAAGGCACATGGCGGCAAGGGCGTATCAGGCGTGGCTGATGGGGTTGAGCTGTTTTTGGGTTCGCGCAAGGCCGCCAATGAGATTTCCGCCATTCCCAATGAACTTGCGGCCCGGATTGCTGCTTGTAACGATGAAGGCAAGACGGTTTCTGTTCTGGTCGCGGATGGTAAAATTGCAGGCGCTATCGCCATGCGTGATGAGCCGCGTGCGGATGCGATTTCTGGCCTTCAAACGCTCAAAAATGCCGGTATTCGGGCTGTGATGCTGACGGGAGATAATCGGCGCACGGCAGAAGCTATCGGCAAGGATTTAGGCATCGAAGTGCGTGCCGAACTTCTGCCGGAAGACAAGCAGCGCATTGTCGGCGAGTTTCGTAATCAGGGTCAGGTGGTTGCAAAGATTGGTGATGGCATCAATGATGCGCCAGCGCTTGCTGCAGCCGACGTTGGCATTGCCATGGGCGGCGGCACAGATGTGGCGCTTGAAACAGCCGATGCAGCGGTGTTGCATGGCCGTGTGGGCGATGTGGCTGCGATGGTTGATCTGTCGAAACGGACCATGCGCAATATCCATCAGAATATCACTATCGCGCTTGGATTGAAGGCCGTGTTTCTTGTCACCACGGTGCTTGGCATTACCGGCCTCTGGCCTGCCATTCTGGCTGATACGGGCGCAACGGTACTGGTGACGATCAATGCGCTGCGATTGTTGAGGCAGCCCTCATAAATGAAAAACCGGCGAAGGTGACTTCGCCGGTTTTTATGAATTACTCGCCGATCAGCTCGCGGATACGCTCGCCATATTGTTTGCCAAACGCGATATGCTCGGGATTGATCTGTTTTACTTCATCGACAAGCTGGTCTTCTTCTTCGGCATCAGCCGCTGCAAGGCCGCTCATCATGGCGAAATAGGCGAGAAGATAGTCTCGCGGCGCGATGTTTTCGGCCTTCATCACTTCGACAACCTGTGGCCGCGATTCAATGCTTTTGACCATGGAATCCATAGAAGGACGGGCATCCTGACCTTCTTCTGCGGTGGGCGAAAGCTGCATTTCCTCAAGCTGGTTATGGATTTTTTCCATACGCGTCAGCAGGTCTTCGGAAAGCTTGAAATTGTTGATTTCTTCCGGCGTTTTCAGCGGCGTTGCGATTGCAATAATGTCTTCAGCAGAAGCAACACTTGCTGATTGCGGAAGGATCATAAGCGATAAGCCGAAGAGGGCTGCTGCATGGAGGCTTTTGAAGTGAGAAAAATTCTTCATTTTAACACCCTAAAATAGATCTTTACGCTTACGGATTTCCGCAAACACCGCTTCATCAGTCGCATTCTGCATGTCCAGCCGCGTTCGAATACGGCCATCGTGCCAGCGCAGAAACGGGTTGGTGGCCATTTCGAGTGCGATGCTGGATGGCAGCGTCATCTTATCAGCCGCGCGCAGTCGCGCAATCTCTGCTGCGCGTTCTTTCAAGGCCGAATTATCGGGATCAATGGTCAGTGCAAACCGCGCATTGCTCTGGGTATATTCGTGGCCGCAATAGACGGCGGTATCGCCCGGCAGCGCCACAAGCTTTTGCAAAGACTGAAACATTATACCCGGTGTTCCCTCAAGCAATCTGCCACAGCCCAGTGCAAAAAGCGTGTCGCCGGTGAACACGGTCTTTGCTTCCGGCAGATAGAAGGAAATCTCACCAGCCGTATGGCCGGGCGTGGAAATCACCTTCACCTTGAAAAGCCCGAAGGTGAATTCGTCGCCATCCTGCACCATGCGGTCGAGGGTGGGGATTTTGCTTTCTTCGGCCTTGGGTCCGATGATGCTGACGCCGAACTTGGCTTTCAGCGCTGCATTGCCTTCAACATGGTCAAGGTGGTGATGCGTTGTGAAGATGAAGTCCAGTGTCCAGCCGCGACGTGCCAGCGCATTTTCAATGGCTTTTGCATCGGGTGCATCAATGGCAGCGGTGAGATCACTTTCAGGATCGTGGATGAGAACGCCATAATTATCGCTGCGGCAGATGAATTGTTCGATATCGAGCCGTTTTTCAATCTGGGGCATGGCGTCCTCCTTCGCTGGATCTATTCTGTCTTGGCTTCTGGCAAAGTGTGCTTCTGGATAAGCGGCATTTGTAAAAGTGTGAAGACAACGGTGATTGGCATGATGCCCCAGACCTTGAAGGAAACCCAGGCATCGGTCGAGAAATTGCGCCAGACCACTTCATTGACAATCGCCAGAAAGATGAAGAACAGGCCCCAGCGGAAGGTGAGCTTGCGCCAGCCTTCGGCATCCAGCTTGAAGGCCGAATCAAACACATAGCCGAGCAGCGATTTGCCGAAGAAAAGCCCGCCCAGCAGGATTGCGCCAAACAGCGTGTTGACGATTGTCGGTTTCATCTTGATGAATGTGTCGTTGTGCAGCCAGAGTGTGAGCGCACCAAATACCAGCACCACGATCCCGGAAATGAGCGGCATCATCGGCAATGTGCGCGTCATCGACCATGAAACAGCGAGTGCGATAACGGTCGCAACCATGAAGAGTGCGGTTGCCAGAAAGATCGGCTCGCCGATCTGCGCCAGCACCGGAAAGCTTTCAATCAGGCTATCGCCGCGCGCATTGGCGAAAAAGAAAACCAGAAGTGGGCCAAGTTCCAGCGCAAGCTTGAGCAGCGGCGGGATTTCTTTGCGTTCGGCTTCGGTCTTTTGCGAGGGATCGCGTTCGAAAACGGGATGCTCCATCAGGCAACTCCTGCGATGGCGCGGGCAAAATCCTTGGCCGCAAATGGTTCAAGATCGTCGACACCTTCGCCGACGCCGATAAAATAGATTGGCAGCTTATGTTTGGCAGAGATTGCCACAAGGATGCCGCCGCGTGCTGTGCCGTCAAGTTTGGTCATGACGAGACCGTTGACGCCAGCGATATTCTTGAAAATCTCGACCTGATTGAGCGCGTTCTGTCCGGTTGTCGCGTCGAGCGTCTGGAGAACCGTATGCGGGGCTTCCGGATCGTGCTTGCCCAAAACGCGGACGATTTTTGCAAGTTCGTCCATCAGTTCGGCCTTGTTCTGCAAACGGCCGGCGGTATCGATGATCAACACGTCGCTGCCTGCATCTTTCGCCTGCTGCCATGCATCATAGGCAAGGCCTGCGGCATCGGCGCCGAGCTTACTGGACACAACCGGCGAGCCGGTGCGTTCGCCCCAGATGTGAAGTTGCTCAATGGCGGCAGCGCGGAATGTATCGCCTGCCGCAAGCATGACCTTGAGGCCGCCAGCGGTCAGTTTTGCTGCCAACTTACCGATTGTGGTTGTCTTGCCGGTGCCATTGACGCCGACCACCAGAATGACGTGCGGCTTGTGCGAGAGATCGAGCTCCAGCGGCTTTGCAACAGGACCAAGCACTTTTTCGATTTCCGCGCCCATGATGTTGCGAACTTCTTCGCCCGTCACATCCTTGCCATAACGGCCCGATGACAGCGCGTCCGCCACGCGCATGGCTGTTTCGAGGCCGAGATCCGCCTGAATGAGCACATCTTCAAGATCCTGCAATGTGTCTTCATCAAGTTTGCGCTTGGTGAAGATACTGCCGATGGAATCACTCAGAGAATTGGAAGAACGCAGCAGACCGCGACGCAGGCGCTCGAACCATGAAAGTTTTGGCTCAGGCGCTGCCTCAACCGGCACTTCTTCCTGATGTTCTTCAACCGCCTTTGCGACCTTAACCTTTTTGGGCTTTAACGGCTCAGGAGCTGGCACAACCACGTCCGCAACGACAACTGGCGTTTCGATCAGCGGTTCTGGCTGAGGTTCTGGTTCTGGTTCCGGTTCGATAACCGGCTCAATCGCGGGCACTTCAACCACAATAGGTTCGATTGCGGGTGGTTCCATGATCGGAGGCTGTTCGATCGGAATTTCGATCTCGGCAACCGGATGCTCAGCTTCCACGACCGGCTCTTCAACCGGCTCTGGCTCAGGGATAACGACAGGCGCTTGAATTTCTTCAATAAGCTCGACAGCTTCCGGTTCCTGTGTCTCCACAGCCTCGGGAGCCAGTTCTTCGACCGGCTTTTCCTCGATCTCCTTCTTGCCGAAGGAGAACATTTTCTTGATGAAACCCATTGCCATGAATTTTGATGCCTCGTTTAAGCCGCTTTCGGCTCTGTCTGACGGGTGAGGAGTTTCTCACCATCATGGCCCGTCACAATTCGTTCGATAATTTCGCCGGGATTGCCCTGATCGACAGCGGCTAATGTGAAGCCTTCCGTGCGGGCAATGCCTTCCTTCTCGATCAACAGGCGCTGTATGGTGCCATTGAGAGAAGCGAGGTGTTTTTCATAAGCGTGGTTGCCCACGGCACGCAGGCGTGCAGCGCGCTCCTTGACGATGTCGCGCCGGACCTGCGGCATGCGCGCAGCCGGTGTGCCTTCGCGTGCGCTGTATGGAAAGACGTGCAGATGCGTAAGCCCACATTCCTCAACGATCTTCATCGAGTTTGCGAACATGTCTTCTGTTTCAGTCGGAAAACCGGCAATGATGTCGGCACCGAACACGATGTCGGGGCGTAGGGCGCGTACATCTTGGCAGAAGCGGATGGAATCATCACGCAGATGGCGACGCTTCATGCGCTTCAAGATCATGTCGTCGCCCGCCTGAAGCGACAGATGCAGATGCGGCATCAGGCGTTTTTCATTGGCGATGGCATCCATCAGATCGTCATCGGCCTCAATGGAATCAATCGATGAAAGACGCAGGCGCTGCAAGTCCGGCACCTGAGCGAGAACGGTTTTCACCAGTTTACCAAGACGAAGGCTTCCCGGCAGATCGGGGCCATAAGAGGTCATATCCACGCCGGTCAGCACGACTTCGGCATAGCCGTTATCGACAAGGCGTTTGACCTGATCAATGACGCCACCCATAGGCACCGAACGCGAATTGCCGCGACCATAGGGGATGATGCAGAACGTGCAGCGGTGATCGCAGCCGTTTTGCACCTGCACGAAAGCGCGGGCGCGGCCTTCAATGGCATCGACCATGTGGCTTGCGGTTTCGCGCACTTCCATAATGTCGTTGACGCGCACCTTTTCGAACTGGTTGACGCCGAAATCCGGCAACATGCGATAGGAGTTGGATTTGAGTTTTTCCTCATTGCCCAAAATGAGGTCGACTTCATCCATGGCCTCGAACCTGGCCGATTCCGTCTGTGCGGCGCAGCCGGTGACGATGATGCGGGCTTCCGGATTATCGCGGCGCGCCTTGCGGATCGCCTGACGTGCCTGACGCACCGCTTCCGATGTCACAGCACAGGTGTTGAAGATGATTGCGCCATCTTTCAACTCCCCAAGGCCTGCGCTGTCTGCTTCGCGTTTCATGACTTCGGATTCATACGTATTAAGACGGCATCCGAACGTTACGACTTCCACAGCCATCAGGCAGCACCTCTGCTCTGATTGGCGGCATATTCCCATTCGCCGCTTGCCGGATCAAATGTGCCGTCGAATTCCCACGCGGCAGGGCCGGTCATCATGACGTGATCGTCATCGCGCCATTCAATCTTCAGCGGTCCGCCGGGGACATTGACGGTGACGTTGCGTTGCGTGCGCCCGGTGCGTGCGCCTGAAACGGCGGCAGCGCAGGCAGCAGAACCGCATGCAAGGGTCAAGCCCGCACCGCGTTCCCACGTGCGCAGATTGATGGTTTCGCGCGATGTGACCTGTGCAATCGAAATATTGGCGCGTTCTGGAAAGATCGGATCATGTTCCAGTCCCGGACCATACTGATCGAGCGCATAGGTCCAGACATCGTTTTCGACCCAGAAAATCGCATGCGGGTTGCCCATTGAGGCAATTGAGGGCGCGTTCAGAACCGGAGCGTCAACAGGGCCGGAGGATAATTCAATGGCGCGTGTATCAGCGACTTCATGGGCGAGGGGGATTTTCCGCCAGCCAAAATGCGGCTTTCCCATATCGACTTTGATAAGCCCGTCTTCGTGTTCATTGGCAGTGAGAATGCCCGCCAGAGTCTGAAAGACATAATCCTGCTTGCCGCTTTCACGGGAAAGCCATTGCACAACGCAGCGCGTGCCATTGCCGCAAGCCTGTGCCTGTGTACCGTCGCAATTGATGATCTCAATATAATGATCGGTGCCTGGCGTTTTGGGATCGTGAATAGCCATGATCTGATCAAAAGATGTCGCATTTTCTCCAGCCAGACGGATAGCAGCGCGCGGTGCGATACGATCGCTGCGTCCGCGCATATCGGCAACAATGATCTTGTTGCCCAGTCCGTTCATCTTGGCGAAGTTAGCCTTGCTCATTGCTGGTCCGCAGTCCCGTTTGTTTGGCCATTCATGCTGGATGCGCTCTATATGGCGGAAAAGCCCGCAAATTGCCAGTACCGACAGGCTATTGGCCGCATCGGTCTCTGCGAGAGTCTGTTTGTGGATCACGATTTATTCGAAAACTGTGTCCTTCCTGCGCCATATCGAAAATATCTAAGCCAATTCAAGCCTTCCTGATGGTTTCTCGCCTATATTTGAGTATGTGCACTGTTGATTTTTTAACCATATCGCCATTTTATCAGTGCAATATTGTTTTAGGTCGAGCTTTGAAACTCGACGGTGCGAGGGGCACTCCCCCGATCAGTCAGGCCCCACGAACACGAGAAATTGGAGAACCAGATGGGAATTTCGAAAGCAAGTTTGCTCAGCATTGCTGCGGCGGGCGCTATTCTGGCCGGTTGCCAAAGCTCCCGCGTCGGAGGCTTTGACAATAATGTATCGCCACCGCCACCAGCACCGCTGCGTTCTGCTCCCGTCAGTTCCGTGCAGTCCGGTAATCTCAATACGCCGAATTCTTTTCCAACAGCACCAACAACCGACACGTCCATGCCAGCGGCTGGTACACAGGTTGCAAGCCTTCCACCCGAATCAGCGCCTGATCTGACACCGGGCACGGTTGCAGGGGTGTGGAATGCATCGCTTGCCGGTCAGAACTGCAAGATCGCAACGCCACAGACCAAATATGGTCAGGGTTTCCGCGCTGGTCCGCTGCGCTGCCCGGGTGAACTCGGCAGCCTTGCGTCATGGGCTGTGAACGGCAAGCAGCTTTCGCTTTATGATGCGAATGGCGGAACCGTTGCGACACTCTACTCTTCCGGTCAGGGCCGCTTCGATGGCCAGACGACAAGCGGTCAGTCCGTTTCGCTGTCGCGCTGATACGTTATTTCCCATTAAAACAGGCGGATCATCGTGAGATGTTCCGCCTTTTCTGCAATTAAGCGGTTGGACACAAGCAATCATGTCTTTCGACGGTAATCTGAAAGCGTTTCCTTCGGTAAGCGAGCAATATGATGCGCTGGTGAAGGCTGGCGAAGTGGAAGTCGATCCTGCGCAGCTTGAGCTTACCAAACGCTATGATCGGCTGATCGAAGAAATCTGCACCAAACGCCTGTCGCGCAAATCGAGCGCGCTGGGCTGGCTGTTCGGCAAGCGCAAGGAAGTGTCCAATATCAAGGGGCTTTATGTTCATGGCGAGGTTGGGCGCGGCAAGACCATGCTGATGGACATGTTCTTTCAGCTTCTGCCGGTTGAACGCAAACGCCGTGTGCATTTCAATGATTTCATGGCGGATGCGCATGAGCGTATCAACGCGCATCGACAGGCTTTAAAGCGCGGCGAAACCAAGCAGGAAGACCCGATTCCGCCGGTTGCGGAAGCTTTGGCCGCACAAGCCTGGGTGCTGTGTTTCGATGAGTTCACCGTCACCGATATTGCCGATGCAATGATCCTGTCGCGCCTGTTCAATGCGCTGTTTGCACGCGGCGTTGTGCTGATTGCGACGTCCAATGTTGCGCCCGACAATCTTTATCGTGATGGGCTGAACCGCCAGCTGTTTCTGCCATTTGTTGATATTCTCAAACAGCATGTCGATGTCATCAATCTCGATTCCCGAACTGATTATCGTTTGGAGAAACTTGATCGCCAGCCGGTTTATCTGACGCCGCTTAATTCCGAGACGACCAAGCGCATGGATGCCGCATGGACTGCGCATAAGGATGGTCGGCAAGAAAAGCCTGACGTGATCCACATTAAAGGTCGCGATATTCCCGTGCGCCAGTCTGTTGAGGGGGCTGCACGCTTCACCTTCGATGAGCTTTGCGCGCAGCCGCTTGCGGCTAACGATTATATTGCCATCGTCACGCGCTATCAGACGCTTTTTATTGACGATGTGCCGGTGCTGGATCTGTCGCGCCGCAATGAGGCCAAGCGCTTTATCCTGCTGATCGACGTGCTTTATGATCACCATGCGCGGCTATATGTGTCTGCGCAAGCCCAGCCCGAAAAGCTCTATGAAGCGAAACAGGGTGTGGAAGCATTCGAATTTGACCGCACGGCCTCGCGCCTGTTCGAAATGCAGAGTGCCGAATATCTCGATGCATTTGCCGAGAAAACCGAGAGCTAAAACGGACCTTGTAGTCTTCCCGTTGCCATCATCGAACTGCCACAGACTCGACTTATAGCAAGTCCGGGCTATGTATTCCTGATACGAGCTTGGGTTGAATGCGGTCGGCTTTCGGCTGCCTATGCCTGTCTACAAGATCACTTGTGACCCGGTTGGGGCATCTTAATCGATGCGGACTCGCCGGAAGAAGGTGGGGAATTGCCTTCATTCTGCCAAATTATCTTACGTTTACGTAAGAACATATAAATCTAACCGATTGAAAACATTGGTCGCAAAATAATGAGTTGAGTTTTTTTGCAAAGAGTCCTATCGAACCCTCGCAGCGCAGACGCGTTTTCCGGGAGGAATCCGGAGAGCTTCATGCGTTTCTGGATCAAACTTGAGGAAAGAAACAATCATGGCACGCAACAAGATTGCCCTCATCGGCTCCGGTATGATCGGCGGCACGCTCGCTCATCTTGCTGGTCTGAAGGAACTCGGCGACGTCGTCCTTTTCGACATTGCGGAAGGTACTCCGCAGGGTAAGGGACTGGATATTGCAGAATCTTCACCGGTTGACGGTTTTGATGCGAAGTTCACCGGTGCAAACGACTATGCCGCAATCGAAGGCGCAGACGTTGTCATCGTAACCGCAGGCGTGCCGCGTAAGCCGGGCATGAGCCGCGACGATCTTCTGGGTATCAACCTCAAGGTCATGGAACAGGTCGGCGCAGGTATTGCGAAATATGCACCTGAAGCTTTCGTGATCTGCATCACCAACCCGCTTGATGCGATGGTCTGGGCTTTGCAGAAGTTTTCCGGTCTGCCAGCACACAAGGTTGTCGGCATGGCTGGCGTTCTCGACAGCGCGCGCTTCCGCTACTTCCTGTCGGAAGAATTCAACGTATCGGTCGAAGACGTCACTGCATTCGTGCTTGGCGGCCACGGCGACAGCATGGTTCCGCTGGCTCGTTACTCAACCGTTGCCGGTATTCCGCTGCCAGACCTCGTCAAGATGGGCTGGACCAGCCAGGAAAAGCTCGACAAGATCATTCAGCGCACCCGTGATGGCGGCGCAGAAATCGTTGGCCTGCTCAAGACCGGTTCCGCTTTCTACGCACCGGCTGCTTCCGCTATCCAGATGGCTGAATCCTACCTCAAGGACAAGAAGCGCGTTCTGCCAGTGGCAGCACAGCTTTCGGGTCAGTATGGCGTCAACGACATGTATGTCGGCGTTCCAACCGTGATCGGTGCCAATGGCGTTGAACGTATCATCGAGATTGATCTCGATAAGGACGAAAAGGCTGAGTTCGAAAAGTCGGTCGCGTCTGTCGCCGGTCTTTGCGAAGCTTGCATCGGCATTGCTCCATCACTGAAATAAGTTCCAGACAAGGCCGGACGCTTGCTTAAGCAGGCCCGGCCTTTTCCGGCTGTCAATACGTACCGGCTCAGTTGAAAGGGTCGGGAATCCGCAGAGGACAACCAGATGAATATTCACGAATACCAGGCCAAGCGCCTGCTCCACACCTTCGGCGCACCGATCGCCAATGGTGTGGCTGTTTATTCCGTCGAACAGGCGGAAGAATGGGCAAAGACGCTTCCCGGTCCGCTTTATGTGGTCAAGAGCCAGATCCACGCTGGTGGACGCGGCAAGGGCAAGTTCAAGGAACTTGGCCCGGATGCCAAAGGCGGCGTTCGTCTTGCAAAGTCGATCGAAGAAGTTGTTTCACACGCCAAGGAAATGCTCGGTAACACGCTCGTGACCAAGCAGACCGGCGACGCTGGCAAGCAGGTCAACCGTCTTTACATCGAAGATGGCGCAGACATCGACCGCGAGCTTTATCTCTCGATCCTGATCGACCGTACGGTTGGTCGTCCGGCTTTCGTCGTTTCGACCGAAGGCGGCATGGACATTGAAGCGGTTGCTGAAGAAACACCTGAAAAGATCATCACGGTTGCAATCGATCCTGCCAAGGGCGTGACCGATGCGGACGCCAACAAGCTCGCCGACGCGCTGAAGCTTGAAGGTCAGGCCCGTGAAGACGGTCTCAAGCTGTTCCCGATCCTCTACAAGGCTTTCACCGAAAAGGACATGAGCCTTCTGGAAATCAACCCGCTGATCGTCATGACTGATGGCCGCGTGCGCGTTCTCGATGCCAAGGTATCGTTCGACGGCAATGCACTGTTCCGTCACGCTGATATTCAGGAACTGCGTGATCTTTCCGAAGAAGACGAAAAAGAAATCGAAGCTTCCAAGCACGATCTCGCTTACGTCGCTCTCGATGGTAACATCGGCTGCATGGTCAATGGCGCAGGCCTTGCCATGGCAACCATGGACATCATCAAGCTCTACGGTGCTGAGCCAGCTAACTTCCTCGACGTTGGTGGCGGCGCTACCAAGGAGAAAGTAACGTCTGCGTTCAAGATCATCACCGCTGATCCAGCTGTCCAGGGTATTCTGGTCAACATCTTCGGTGGCATCATGAAGTGCGACGTGATCGCTGAAGGCGTTATCGCTGCGGTCAAGGAAGTCGGCCTCAAGGTTCCATTGGTTGTGCGTCTTGAAGGCACCAATGTTGAACTCGGCAAGAAGATCATCAACGAATCGGGCCTGAATGTTATTTCGGCTGACGATCTCGACGATGCGGCGCAGAAAATCGTCGCTGCAGTGAAGGGAAACTAAGGCATGTCCATTCTCGTTAACAAGGACACCAAGGTTCTCGTACAGGGCCTGACCGGCAAGACCGGTACTTTCCACACCGAACAGGCGCTTGCTTATTACGGCACGCAGATGGTCGGCGGTATCCATCCGAAAAAGGGTGGCGAAACCTGGGAAGGCTCGAAGGGCGAAAAGCTTCCGATCTTCGCAACCGTTGCAGAAGCCAAGGAACGCACAGGTGCGGACGCATCGGTGATCTACGTTCCGCCAGCAGGCGCAGCCGATGCCATCATCGAAGCAATTGAAGCCGAAGTCAGCTTCATCGTCTGCATCACCGAAGGCATTCCGGTCATGGACATGGTTCGCGTCAAGGAGCGTCTGGAACGCTCGAAGTCGCGCCTGCTCGGACCAAACTGCCCGGGCATCCTGACCCCTGAAGAATGCAAGATCGGCATTATGCCGGGCAATATCTTCAAGAAGGGTTCGGTGGGTGTTGTTTCCCGCTCCGGCACACTTACCTATGAGGCAGTGTTCCAGACTTCGAACGAAGGCCTCGGCCAGACCACTGCTGTCGGTATCGGCGGCGATCCGGTCAAGGGCACCGAGTTCATTGACGTTTTGGAAATGTTCCTGGCGGACGATGAAACCAAGTCGATCGTTATGATCGGTGAAATTGGTGGTTCGGCTGAAGAAGAAGCAGCGCAGTTCCTCAAGGACGAAGCAAAGCGCGGCCGTTCGAAGCCAATGGTTGGCTTCATCGCTGGCCGTACCGCTCCTGCCGGACGCACCATGGGCCATGCTGGCGCCGTGATCTCCGGTGGCAAGGGCGGCGCAGAAGACAAGATTGCAGCCATGGAATCGGCTGGCATTCGCGTGTCTCCTTCGCCAGCACAGCTCGGCAAGACGCTGGTTGAAGTCCTCAAGGGCTGAAACTGTTTAGCTGAGTAAGAATATACCGGCAGTGGCGAAAGCTGCTGCCGGGTTAGTCGTAAAAAGCACGAACCGGATGTGGCCGGTTTAATGGAATGTCAGGCTTTGGCCATCATTCTCCCGCAGAGACTGATTTGTAAACGAGTTATGCTTTTAAACGAGTTATGCCGGGGTCTGTTGTGGTTCCTCCCCGGCGGCGTGAGGGATGAAGTTGAGAGAGCTTCCGGCCCGCGCATGATGAGCTACTACAAGGAGACGGAGCGGAGGCTCCGGATTAGGTTATGGCAAGGCAAGAACAGGCCAACGACGTTTTCGCCCTTACCTCATTCCTCTATGGCGGCAATGCCGACTATATCGAGGAGCTATACGCCAAGTATGAGGATGATCCCAACTCGGTCGATGCTGAGTGGCGCGATTTCTTTGCGCAGCTTAAAGACGACGCCGATGATGTGCGCAAGAATGCGCAGGGTGCGTCGTGGACGCGTAAAAACTGGCCCATCCCTGCGAATGGCGAGCTGGTCTCTGCGCTTGATGGCAACTGGGCTGACGTTGAAAAGCACGTTACCGATAAGCTGGCGGGCAAGGCCAAGGCTGACGCCAAGAGTGCTGCGGCAGCGCTGACGGCTGAAGAGATTGCACAGGCTGCACGCGATAGCGTTCGCGCCATTATGATGATCCGCGCTTATCGCATGCGCGGCCATCTTCATGCCAATCTCGATCCGCTCGGTCTTGCTGAAAAGCCAAATGATTTTAGCGAACTTGATGCGGCAACTTATGGCTTCACGCCTGCCGATTATGATCGCAAGATCTTCATCGATAACGTTCTTGGCCTTGAATATGCGACCGTTCCGCAGATGCTTGAAATTCTCAAGCGCACCTATTGCGGCAATGTCGGCGTCGAATTCATGCATATTTCCGATCCGATCGAAAAGGCCTGGATTCAGGAACGCATCGAAGGACCGGATAAAGCTTATGCTTTCACGGTCGAAGGCAAGAAAGCTATTTTGTCGAAGCTGATTGAAGCCGAAGGTTTCGAGCAGTTTATCGACGTGAAGTACAAGGGAACCAAGCGTTTCGGTCTTGATGGCAGTGAGTCGCTCATTCCTGCTCTTGAGCAGATCGTCAAGCGTGGCGGTCAGATGGGCCTCAAGGAAGTCGTGCTTGGCATGGCGCACCGTGGCCGTTTGAATGTGCTTTCTCAGGTCATGGGCAAGCCGCATCGCGCAATCTTCCACGAGTTCAAGGGCGGCTCCTATGCGCCGGACGATGTGGAAGGTTCGGGCGACGTGAAGTATCATCTTGGCGCTTCGTCGGACCGTGAGTTCGATGGCAACAAGGTTCACCTTTCGCTGACTGCAAACCCATCGCATCTTGAAATCGTTAACCCGGTTGTCATGGGCAAGGCGCGCGCCAAGCAGGACCTGCTTGTTGGCCGCACCCGCGATGACATGGTGCCGTTGACCGAACGCGCCAAGGTTTTGCCGCTGCTGCTGCATGGTGATGCCGCATTTGCCGGTCAGGGCGTGGTTGCTGAGTGCCTTGGTCTTTCTGGCCTTAAGGGCCACCGCGTTGGCGGTACGCTGCATTTCATCATCAACAACCAGATCGGTTTCACCACCAATCCGGCCTTCTCACGTTCTTCGCCTTATCCATCGGATGTGGCGAAGATGGTTGAAGCGCCTGTATTCCACGTCAATGGTGACGATCCGGAAGCTGTCGTTTTCGCAGCCAAGGTTGCGATGGAATTCCGCATGATCTTCCACAAGCCGGTTGTGGTGGATATGTTCTGCTATCGCCGCTTCGGCCACAATGAAGGTGACGAACCTTCATTCACACAGCCGTTGATGTATAAGGAAATCCGCGCGCACAAGACGACTGTTCAGCTTTACAGCGAGAAGCTGATTGCTGAAGGTCTGCTTGCGCAGGCTGACGTCGACAAGATGAAGGCTGATTGGCGCGAAAGACTTGAGCAGGAATTTGAAGCTGGCCAGAGCTACAAGCCAAACAAGGCTGACTGGCTGGACGGTGCCTGGGCTGGCCTGCGCACGGCAGATAATGCCGATGAACAGCGTCGCGGCAAGACTGGCGTTCCGATCAAGACGTTGAAAGAAATCGGCAAGAAGCTCGTGGAAGTGCCAAAGGACTTCAATGTCCACCGCACGATCCAGCGCTTCCTCGATAACCGCGCCAAAATGATCGAAACCGGTGAAGGCATTGATTGGGCAACCGCTGAATCGCTTGCATTCGGTTCGCTGGTTTCCGAAGGCAGCCCGATCCGCCTGTCCGGTCAGGACGTGGAGCGCGGCACCTTCTCGCAGCGCCACACGGTTCTTTATGATCAGGACAATCAGAACCGCTACACTCCGCTGAACAACATTCAGAAGGGGCAGGCGATTTACGAAGCCATTAACTCGATGCTTTCGGAAGAAGCGGTGCTTGGCTACGAATATGGTTATTCGCTGTCCGATCCGCGCGCGCTGGTTCTGTGGGAAGCCCAGTTCGGCGATTTCGCCAACGGTGCGCAGGTCGTGTTCGATCAGTTCATCTCGTCGGGCGAACGCAAGTGGCTGCGCATGTCTGGTCTCGTCTGCCTGCTGCCGCATGGCTATGAAGGTCAGGGGCCTGAGCATTCGTCTGCACGCCTGGAACGCTGGTTGCAGATGTGTGCGGAAGATAACATGCAGGTCGCCAACGTTACGACGCCGGCTAACTACTTCCACATTCTGCGCCGTCAGATGAAGCGTGACTTCCGCAAGCCGCTCATCATGATGACGCCGAAGTCGCTGCTGCGCCACAAGCGTGCCGTGTCGAGTCTCAACGAGTTGTCGGGCGATTCGTCGTTCCACCGCCTGCTTTGGGATGACGCACAGTACAACAAGGGCGACGGCATCAAGCTTCAGAAGGATGCAAAAATCCGCCGCGTGGTTCTGTGCTCGGGTAAGGTCTATTACGATCTTTACGAAGAGCGCGAAAAGCGTGGCATCGACGATGTCTATCTGCTTCGCGTCGAACAGCTTTATCCGTTCCCGGCCAAGGCGCTTATCAATGAGCTTTCGCGCTTCCGTCAGGCGGAAATCGTCTGGTGTCAGGAAGAGCCGAAGAACATGGGTGCGTGGTCGTTTATCGATCCGTATCTGGAATGGGTTCTTGCGCATATCGATGCCAAGCATCAGCGCGTTCGCTACACCGGTCGTCCGGCAGCGGCGTCGCCTGCAACGGGCCTGATGTCGAAGCACCTTGCACAGCTTGAGGCTTTCCTTGAGGATGCGCTCGGAAACTAATTTAATTTGTCAGTGCGGAGCAGTTTGAGAAGACTGCTTCCGGCCTGAATTAAACGTAAATCTAAAGATCGAAGATCACGGAAGAAGAAACCATGGCCACCGAAATTCGCGTTCCCACGCTTGGGGAGTCCGTTACTGAGGCAACCATCGGAAAGTGGTTCAAGAAGGTTGGCGATGCTATCGCTGCTGACGAACCGCTGGTGGAACTGGAAACCGACAAGGTGACAATTGAAGTTCCAGCAGCGAGCGCTGGTGTTCTCGCTGAAATCGTAGCGCAGGAAGGCGATACGGTAGAAGTCAACGCGCTGCTCGGCCAGATTTCGGGCGCGGGTTCTGCACCTGCTCCGAAGAAGGAAGAAGCCAAGCCAGCCGCCGCTGCTCCTGCTCCTGCTCCGGCAACGAGCGCGCCTGCGCAGGCATCTTCGGGTCCGGCAATGCAGCCAGCACCTGCCGCTTCCAAGCTTCTGACTGAAAAAGGCCTTTCGGCTGATCAGGTCGAGGGTTCGGGCAAGCGCGGTCAGGTTCTCAAGGGCGATGTTCTCGACGCAATCGCCAAAGGCGTTTCTGCAACTCCTGCAGCAACCCCTGCTGCGGCACGTCCGGCTTCGTCTGCTGACGACGCATCGGGTGAAGAGCGCGTGAAGATGACCCGCCTGCGCCAGACCATTGCACGTCGTCTGAAAGACGCACAGAACACCGCTGCAATGCTGACGACTTATAACGAAGTCGACATGTCTGCCGTGATGGAACTGCGTTCGCGTTACAAGGACATCTTTGAAAAGAAGCATGGCGTGAAGCTCGGCTTCATGGGCTTCTTCACCAAGGCTGTGACGCATGCGCTCAAAGAAATCCCGGCTGTGAATGCCGAGATCGACGGCAACGACATCATCTACAAGAACTTTGCGCATGTTGGCATGGCTGTCGGCACCGACAAGGGTCTCGTGGTTCCGGTTATCCGCAATGCCGATCAGCTTTCGATTGCTGGCGTTGAAAAGGAACTCGGTCGTCTTGCGAAAGCTGCACGCGATGGTTCGCTTTCGGTTGGCGATATGCAGGGCGGCACCTTCACCATCACCAATGGTGGCGTTTACGGCTCGCTGATGTCCTCGCCGATCCTCAATGCACCGCAGTCGGGTATTCTCGGCATGCACAAGATTCAGGATCGTCCGGTTGTTGTCGGTGGCCAGATCGTCATCCGCCCGATGATGTATCTTGCGCTCAGCTATGATCACCGCATCGTTGACGGCAAGGAAGCCGTAACCTTCCTCGTCCGCGTCAAGGAAAGCCTCGAAGACCCAGAGCGTCTGGTTCTCGATCTTTAATCGCAACGCATCATCTTGCCTGAAAAGTCCCATGACTTTTCAGGCTTATGCTTCAAGGATAAAAATATGGAGCCGGGTATTTTTTCTGCGTCGCCTTTTCTCCCGCTGATTGGCTGGAGCGTCGTTCTGCTGGTGTTTCATATACTCCTGCAGGGATGGGCGGTGACGAAGGAACTCGGCTCTTCATGGAATGCAGGTCCGCGTGACGACGGGCTTAAGCCTCGCGGTCATCTGGCCGGTCGTGCGGATCGCGCTTCTGCCAATTTCCGCGAGACCTATCCGGCATTTGTGGCGCTTGCACTTGCACTTGTGTTCAAGGGCGATGCAGGTGGGGGCGATGCGGCCACGTTTGGGCTTTATGGTGCGTGGATCTGGTTTGCCTGCCGCCTCGTTTACATTCCGCTTTATCTGACTGGTATTCCCTATATTCGCTCGCTGGTCTGGGTTGGCTCACTGATCGGGCTTGCGATGATGTTTTTCAATCTGGTTTTTTGACGGTTGGCTGTATCGTGACTGATATGGCGAAGGAAAAGTGATGCATCCCTATTTGTTTGAACTTGCATCTCTGATGGCGATCTTTGTCTTTGCTATCGTCTCACCGGGCGCTGATCTTGCAATGGTTATCCGTCAGTCGCTGATTCAGGGTCGTCGCGAGGCAATCATCACCAGCTTTGGCATCGGTGCAGCCTTTATGATGCATGTCACCTATACGGTGCTTGGTCTGGGGCTGATTATTTCTCAGTCGATCTATCTCTTCAATATCGTGAAATGGTGCGGTGTGGCTTATCTGGTCTATATCGGCATTAAGGCGCTGCGTGCGGGTACGACCAAAATCGACATTGACATGAGCGCACAGGAGCCACGTCGCAAGCAGAGCGCGCTCAAGGCTTTCGGTCTGGGCTTTGCTGCCAATGCCTTGAACCCAAAGGCCGTGTTTTTCTTCCTGTCGATTTTCTCGACCGTCATCAGCCTTCATACGCCTACCGAGGTAAAGCTTGGCTACGGTGTTGTGATGGCCACGGCTTTGATTTCATGGTTTATCGGGGTTAGCCTGTTTATGACGACCCCAAAGATGCGTGCGGTTTTCTCGCGTGCTTCAAAATGGATCGACAGAACAAGCGGTGTCGTTTTCATCGCACTTGGTCTGAAACTTGCCATTGCGAAAGCGCAGTAAGATATTTCCGGATAAACGAGGAGAACCGACTGATGCATGACGTAAAAAAGTTTTTCAAAGTGGTGGCTGCATCAGCGCTCGCGGTAACCGTATTCTCGAGCGCTGTTCAGGCAGCCTGCACGCAGAACCGCGCGGTTTATCGTGATCGTGGCGACGCCTATACGCTGAGTTTTCATGCCGTGCAGGAAAACACGCTCAAAATGAGCCCAGCACCGACCAACGAATTTACCATCACTGCCGATGGCAAGCCGGAATTCAAGCTGTCCGGTCTTGTGATCTGGCCGGAAGAGGGCGTTGCGCGCCCCTATGCCATCATCACCTATAATTGCAAAAATGGCGGCACAGATCCCGAAGATCTCGATGATTGCAGCCTCTGGCAGAGCGTTGTCTATGCGCTCAAAGAGGGTGCGGAAGCCGATGTTCTGCCAAAGGCTGATGAACCGGCAGCGCAGTCCGTTCTGTTTCCCGATCTCGCAACAGCGCTGGATGGCTATGAGTTTGGCGCGGCAAAGCCTGACAAGCCGCTTCAATTCGAAACATTCCACTTCAAGGAATGTTCACCCGAGCAGGAATGACCGGCTAACCGGTCATAGTAAAGTTTGAAGGCCGCAACGGCCTGTCTGAAATCGACTGAAGAAGGATCATTCAATGTCTTACGATGTGGTTGTCATCGGTACTGGCCCCGGCGGATATGTTGCTGCAATCAAGGCCGCACAGCTTGGCCTTTCGGTGGCCGTGGTGGAAAAGCGCAAGACCTTTGGCGGCACCTGTCTCAATGTCGGCTGCATTCCTTCCAAGGCATTGCTGCATGCATCCGAAGTGTTTGCTGAAGCCGGACATTCCTTTGACACTCTGGGCGTTGAAGTCGGCACACCAAAGCTCAATCTTGAAAAGATGCTGGCGCATAAGGATGCGACGGTTAAGTCGAACACATCGGGCGTTGAGTTCCTGTTCAAGAAGAACAAGATCACGCCTTTCATCGGCACCGGCAAGATCGTTGCCAAGGGCAAGGTTTCTGTGACTGCCGAAGATGGCAAGGTTGAGGAAATCGAAGCCAAGAATATCATCATTGCAACGGGTTCGGATGTTGCTGGCATTCCGGGTGTGAAGGTCGACATCGACGAGAAGGTCATCGTGTCGTCAACCGGCGCGCTTTCCTTTGACAAGGTTCCGGGACATCTGGTCGTTGTGGGTGGTGGTGTCATCGGTCTGGAACTTGGTTCGGTCTGGGCACGTCTTGGCGCAAAGGTTACCGTTGTCGAATATCTCGACAAGGTGCTGGGTGCGATGGATGGTGAAGTTTCCAAGCAGTTCCAGCGTCTTCTCGAAAAGCAGGGCATTGCCTTCAAGCTCGGTGCGAAGGTAACCGGCGTTGAAAAGTCAGGTAGCGGCGCGAAAGTGACCTTTGAGCCGGTCAAGGGTGGCGACGCGGAAACAATCGAAGCGGATGCAGTTCTGATTTCGACAGGCCGCCGTCCTTACACGGATGGTCTTGGTCTTCAAGAAGCAGGCGTGAACATCGATGATCGCGGTCGCGTGGCAATTGATGGTCACTGGCGCACCAATGTCGAAGGCATTTATGCAATCGGCGATGTTGTGCAGGGTCCGATGCTTGCGCATAAGGCTGAAGATGAAGGCATTGCGGTTGCCGAAATCATCGCCGGTCAGGCTGGTCATGTGAATTTTGACGTCATTCCAAGCGTTGTCTATACGCAGCCGGAAGTGGCTTCTGTCGGAAAGACCGAAGAAGAGCTGAAAGCGGCAGGCATTGAATATAAGATCGGCAAGTTCCCGTTCACGGCAAATGGTCGCGCACGCGCCATGCAGCACACGGATGGTTTTGTGAAAATCCTTGCCGACAAGGCAACGGATCGCGTTCTGGGCGCACATATCCTCGGCTATAATGCTGGTGAAATGATCCACGAACTGGCTGTTCTGATGGAGTTTGGTGGTTCTTCCGAAGATTTGGCACGCACCTGCCATGCGCATCCGACCATGTCGGAAGCTGTGCGTGAATCGGCGCTTGCGACCTTTGCCAAGCCGATCCATATGTAAAATAGTGGTTTAACCACGATGCAGAAAGGCCCCGCATTGCGGGGCCTTTTTTGTTAGTTCTGTGCCGGTGGGGCAGGAGGGGGCGCTGGTGGCTCTGCTGCCGGTGGCGTTGCAGGGGGAGCTGCCGGTGGCATTGTCGTTTCGCCCTGTGCTGCTGGCGGCGGTGGAGGCATTGCCGTATCGGTGGAGCCGCCGCCGCGATAAAAGAAAAAGCCCAGAATCAGAATCGCTGCAATCAGAATGACCGCAAGAAGAATGCCACTGCTTCCGCGCGGTTGTGGTGGCCTCCCGACGGGGTCAGCCATGGGATTTGCACGCGGATCAATATGGGGATCAACACGGCGCGGGTCGTTGAGCGGGTCTTTGCGGGGATCAAGCGGGTCAACCATTAGTTTTCCTCCGGTTGGTTGCAACCATCTGAAGGATTAACGCAAGTGATCGCTGATTGTTCCGTTCCTATACTTAGGCGCGCGGATGCGCCTTGTCGTACACATCAAGAAGACGCGCGGTATCAACGCCGGTATAGACCTGCGTTGTCGACAAGCTTGCATGGCCGAGGAGTTCTTGGATAGTGCGCAGATCACCGCCCCGACCCAAGAGATGCGTGGCAAAGGAATGGCGTAACGCATGCGGCGTTGCCGTATCCGGCAGGCCCAAACCGGCGCGCAGCTTTTGCATTTCGCGCTGGATGATTGCCGAATGCAGAATGCCGCCCTTTGCACCGCGAAACAGCGGCTTGTCGGGCGAAAGATCAAACGGGCACAGTTCCCGGTATTGCGCCACGGCACGGTGCACCGCTGGAAGAAGTGGCACCATACGCATCTTTCCGCCCTTGCCGGTGATCGAGATCGAGAGCGCTGTCGCGTCGTTCAGGGCATCGCCTGAAAGACCAAGCGCTTCGGAAATGCGCAATCCGCAACCGTAAAGAAGCGTAAGGACGGCCGCATTGCGTGCGGCGATCCACGGCTCTTCGGCCAGTTGTCCATGGCTCGATACCACGCGCTTCGCATCTTCTGCGGTCAGCGGTTTGGGCAATGATTTTGGCTGGCGCGGGGCACGTATGGCAGCTGCTCCGGCTGCATTAACCAGGCCGCGCTTTTCCAGATGACGCAGTAGCGACCGAACACCAGCCAGACCACGGCCAAGCGTGCGTGCACCTGCGCCATCATTGCGGCGGTTGGCAAGATAGGAGCGTAGATCAGCCACCCGCAAATTGCCGACATCTTTGATCGAAGGCGGCTCACCCAGATGTCCGGTCAAAAATTGCAGAAACTGGCGTGTGTCGCGCTCATAGGCTTCAAGCGTGTTTTCCGAAAGCCGCCGCATATCTTTCAGCGTTTTCAGCCATTCCTCGCGTGCAGCCGCGAGATCAGCACGTGCCGGGATAAGGAATTCGTCTTGAGTTATCATCTATGGGATTTACCTGCTCAGTTGTAGCGCTTAAGTTTGCCATTGATAGGTTGCCGGGTCGTAAAGATGCACACACGCATTTTTCTTGGCCTTTTTACGGGAAATTGAGTAAGCGATAGGGAACAGCCCTTATTTTACGGAAATTTTCATGTCTCGCCTAGAAAACCCGATCCAGCTTGCCGTTATCGGAGCCGCGCATGGCATACGTGGCGAAGTCAGGGTCAAGACATTCACCGACGATCCGCTCGCCATTTCAGATTATGGTGCGCTTTATGATGCGCAAGGCAAGGCCTATGAGGTACTTGAAGCGCGTTCCGCCAAGACCGTTGTCGTTGTTCGCTTCAAGGGCATCAATGACCGCAATGCAGCCGAAGCATTGAACGGTGTTGAGCTTTTCATCGAACGGTCGCAATTGCATGATGATGATCTGGACGAAGACGAGTTTTTCCAGACCGATCTGATTGGTCTTGAAGCACTTGATGCTGAAGGCACGTCTTATGGCGTTATCAGTGCACTTTTCGATTTTGGCGGTGGTGATCTGATTGAACTGAGCCTCAAAGGCAAACGCCCGATGCTGATCCCTTTTACGGAAGCGGCGGTCCCTGAGATTGATTTTGAGAAGGGCACAATCCTTGTCGAGCCATATGCAGCGGGATTGATCGCCGATGAGGACGACAATCCGCTTCGAGAACGCGGCGATTTCCAAAATGAAAAGAAGCGGCCAAAAAAGCCATGAGTGATGTGACGGATACAGATAAGGTTGGGCCGGGGTTTCATGCATCGGTGCTGACGCTTTATCCTGAAATGTTTCCGGGTTCTCTTGGCATTTCGCTTGCTGGAAAGGCACTGGCGGAAGGCACCTGGTCACTTGATACGGTACAAATCCGCGATTTTGCGGAAGGTAAGCATCGGATGGTGGACGACACGCCATCAGGCGGTGGCGCTGGTATGGTGATGAAGCCGGATGTGGTGGCACGTGCACTCGATTCTGTAGCCGATGAACGCCCCATGTTGCTGATGAGCCCCCGCGGTAAGCCACTCACACAAAAGCGCGTGCGGGAACTTGCCGACGGTCCGGGTGCTATCATTTTGTGCGGGCGTTTTGAGGGCGTGGATGAACGCGTGATCGAGGGGCGCGAACTCGAAGAGATTTCGATTGGCGATTATATTCTCTCGGGTGGTGAGACTGCGGCCATTGTTCTGATTGATGCCATTGTGCGGCTTCTTCCCGGCGTGATGGGCAATCGCGAATCGGGCGAAACCGAAAGTTTTGAAACCGGACTTTTGGAGCATCCGCATTATACACGGCCGCAGGTCTGGGAAGGACGCTCCATCCCCGATGTGCTGACATCCGGCAATCATGGTGCGATTGATAAATGGCGCCATGCAGAGGCCTTGCGTATCACAAAGGAGCGGCGTCCTGATCTTTGGGACGCTTATCACGAGCGAAAGCGCAAATGATGGAACGGGCAATGCCGAATTCGTAGCCCGGATATTGATTCATTTGCGTCAATGGTGTATTGCCGCGCCAGTTCGGGAAAACCCGACATCTGTAATAATACGTTCGGGTTCTGCCCGAAGGCCTTAAACCAATAAATGGTGTACCGCTCCTGCCTGATTTTTCAGGCATAACCACAAGGCCAAAGTTGCTTTGTGGTCAGTGTAGAGCGCTCTGACTGTTTGAGAAGAATTCAGAAGGAGTCACATGATGACCGACATCATTCGTCAGCTTGAAGCCGAACAGGCAGCAAAGATTGAAGAAAAGCGTAAGCTTCCAGATTTCCAGCCAGGCGACAGCGTTCGCGTTCAGGTTCGCGTTACCGAAGGTACACGTACCCGTTTGCAGGCTTATGAAGGCGTTTGCATTGCCCGTTCTGGCGCTGGCATCAACGAAAGCTTCACTGTTCGTAAGATTTCTTACGGCGAAGGCGTAGAGCGCGTATTCCCTGTTTATTCGCCAATCGTTGAAGGCGTTGAACTGGTTCGTCGCGGTAAAGTCCGTCGCGCCAAGCTTTACTACCTGCGTGGCCTCACCGGTAAGGCTGCACGTATCGCTGAAAAGAAAGACAACCGTACCAAGGCTGAGCGCGAAGCTGATAAGATCGCTGCTAAGGCTGAAGCTGCAAAGACCGCTGCTGAATAAGCCAGTTTCTGCAAGATTCTGAAAAAGGCGGCCTTTGGGTCGCCTTTTTTATTTGCAAAATTGCCAAGCCTGCGTAACATATCGCATAATTCCGCCTAAATTGAGCAAGATTGTTACTGCGACACCCTGTTGCGGTTTGTGTTTCTTGACGAAATGCGGCGGTGGGTGCATATGACAGCCAATTAAGAACTATTCAAAGGAACTCTCGCAATGAGCGCGCCGCGTACACTTTATGACAAGATCTGGGACGACCATGTAGTGGATCAGCAGGACGATGGAACCTGCCTCCTTTATATTGATCGCCATCTTGTGCACGAAGTGACAAGCCCACAGGCTTTCGAGGGCCTGCGTATGACGGGCCGCAAGGTGCGCCATCCAGAGCGTACTCTGGCCGTTGTCGATCACAATGTGCCGACCTCGCCAGATCGTATCAACGGCATCAAGAACGAGGAAAGCCGCATTCAGGTCGAGGCTCTCGCGAAGAATGCCGCTGATTTCGGCGTTGAATATTATTCCGAGCGCGACAAGCGTCAGGGTGTTGTGCACATCGTTGGCCCTGAGCAGGGCTTCACGCTGCCGGGCATGACCATTGTTTGTGGCGACAGCCACACCTCGACGCATGGTGCATTTGGTTCGCTCGCACATGGTATCGGCACATCGGAAGTCGAACATGTTCTGGCAACGCAGACGCTGATCCAGAAAAAAGCCAAGAACATGCTGGTGCGTGTTGATGGCAAGCTGGCACCGGGTGTGACTGCAAAGGACATCACCCTTGCCATCATCGGTGAAATCGGCACCGCTGGCGGCACCGGCTACGTGATCGAATATGCAGGCGATGCCATTCGTGCGCTGTCGATGGAAGGCCGTATGACGGTCTGTAACATGTCGATTGAAGGTGGCGCACGCGCTGGTCTTATTGCGCCGGACGAAATCACATTCGACTACATCAAAGACAAGCCACGTGCGCCAAAGGGCGAAGAGCTTGAACAGGCAATTGGCTACTGGAAGACGCTGCATTCGGAAGAGGGCGCGCATTTCGACAAGATCGTTGAACTGGATGCCGCCAAGATAACGCCAATCGTATCGTGGGGCTCGTCGCCAGAAGATGTGATTTCGGTAACCGGCTCGGTTCCGAACCCGGATGATATTGTTGAAGACAACAAGCGTGCATCCAAGTGGCGTGCGCTCGACTATATGGGCCTGAAGCCCGGCACCAAGATGACGGACATCATGATCGACCGCGTCTTCATCGGGTCTTGCACAAACGGACGTATCGAGGATTTGCGCGATGCAGCCCGTATGGTGGAAGGCAAGAAGGTTGCTCAGAGTGTGAGCGCCATGATCGTTCCGGGTTCCGGCCTTGTGAAAGAACAGGCAGAAGCCGAAGGCCTCGACAAGATTTTCATTGAAGCGGGCTTTGACTGGCGTGAGCCGGGCTGTTCGATGTGCCTCGCCATGAATGATGATCGCCTTAAGCCGGGTGAGCGTTGTGCATCGACGTCAAACCGTAACTTTGAAGGACGTCAGGGCTTTAAGGGGCGCACGCATCTCGTTTCGCCAGCAATGGCCGCAGCCGCAGCCATTGCCGGTCATTTCGTTGATATTCGCGACTGGAACTGATTTTTTCGGGATCGAAGACGCATGCCGCCGGAGCGATCCGGCGGCTTTTTTGCGCTTTTGGGGATACACGCTAATTTAGCTGCTTTTTCACGCTTTAAGTGTATTATGCTTAATCGCAATTGGCTTATGATTTGATGTGCTTGGCAAGCATGTATGCGGGAAACGATGGATGGACGGCGCTGAGTTCATATTGCTGATAAACATGACTGTCTCTGGTCTGTTTGCCCTTACCTTTTTCGGTATTGCTGCCTATGCACGTGACAATGCCGCCGCTCCGGTGTTCGGGATGGGCTTTGTTTTTGCAATGCTCTATTTCCTCACCGAACTTCTGACCCCGTCGATCCCAAGCCAGAAATTCGCTTACATGCTGGGTTTTGGCATGTATTTTGTGACGATGGCCTTACTGGTCGTCGGCCTTGCCCGCATGTATGGATTTCCGGTGCCATGGGCACCGCTGGGGCTTCTCTTTGCCGGTTCACTGGCACTGATCTTCGGGATCTATGATATCGCCCGCAGCCAGATGCTTGGCCGCATTCTCTATCAGCTGCCGTATTTTCTGATCCTCATGCTGGCAGTGTGGGTCGTCATGCGCAGCCGCTCGAGTGTTCATGCCCGTAACAGGCCTTTTGGCAGGTCATGGGGGACGCTTGATGGAATGATGGCTGCACTTTTTGCGGTCAGCGCTATTCATTTTCTGATCAAGCCGGTTCTGGCGACAATGGTTGGCGGTATGGGGCTTGATCCGGATGATTATGTGCGCACGGATTATGCGCTGCTGGTGCAATCCATCGGGGCTGCACTTTCTGTCGCCGGGGGCCTGCTGCTTTTGTTGAGCCTTATGGGTGAGTTGATTTCCGATGTGACGTTGCGTTCTGAGACGGATCAGCTTTCAGGACTTCTCAACCGGCGCGGGTTTGAATTTCGTGCGGAAGCAGCCATTGAAAAATCCAAGCGCATGCGACAGGCGCTCTCGCTGATTGTTTGTGACATCGATTACTTCAAGTCGATCAATGATACCCATGGCCATGCTCTGGGTGACAGGGTTATTGCGGCTTTTGCCGATGAATTGCGACGTTCAGCGGTTGCCAAGGGTGGCATTGCCGCGCGCATGGGCGGCGAAGAATTCGCGGTTCTGCTGCCGGGCCACACGATCCAGTCGGCATGGCGTTTTGCCGAAAGGGCACGATTGGCTTGCGGCGATATTACCCTTCCAGGTGTTTCGGGCGATGTGGGTTTCGCGGTCAGTTTCGGGGTTACGGAAATGGAGTTCGACGACTTCTTTTCCGATGTCTATAAGCGCGCTGATGGTGCGCTTTATGAAGCCAAAAAGAATGGCCGCAATTGCGTCCGCACGGTTCTTCCCATGATGCTTGATGACAATGTGGTCGAGTTTCGCGGCGCAAGCAGTGTGCGTTAGAACGCGCATCCCGTCCAAAGTCGTCTCCCATGTTTTCGGAGCGCCAGATTGCGCTGAAATTATTCTGATGCGCTTTACCTTTGGTGCCGCTGCCGTCTACAATCACAGCATTCCCGATTTCGGGAAACATGCTTTGAGGGAAGATTTCACATGGCCACAGATCATGCTGTCGATATTGCGCTGCTTCATCTGCGTGACGCGCATGAGTTCGCACCATTGCTTGCAAGCTACGCGCAGGCGCTAAAGCGCGGTGCGCCACGTCGCCCGGATGATTTTTATGCCGAGCATCTTTTGCAGGACCGGGCCACGGAAATTCTGGGGGCCCGGGTTGACGGAAATCTGGTTGGTTTTGTGATCTTTTACGATCTTCCCGAACCTGTTTCGGGTCTGCGTGCCGGGCAGGTCGACCATATTTATGTGCATCACGATCATCGCGGAAAAGGTATTGCCAAAGCACTTATTGATCTGCTTGCAGACAAGGCTGAAGAGCGCAGCTGGTCCAAGCTGGTGCTGAATGCGCCGCGTGTGCCGGAGGATGGCCGCAAGCTCTATGAGCAGATCGCAACAGCGTCTGATTGGTCGAGCTATGTGATTCGCTTCGGCAGTTAAGCTGTATCCGCAAAAGTGGATGAAAACACACATGTTTTTGTGAATCGCCCACTTCAATCGGTTGAATTGAAAAATCACGCGAATGTGTCGTTAAGGTGCGACCAATTGTTAGTCTTTTCGTGAAAAAGCTTCTTTGACGTGGTGGTGAAAGCGCAGTAGAAAGCGCCTCATAGGGTCGTGTGACACGATCAAGCCACATTTTCTGGGTCGTGCCGGCGCAGGATCGAAAATTCTGTCCCCTGCGTTGTGAGCGACATCGAACTGGGCTCGACCGAGCCCGCATCCGTTTTATCATGTCAACAAGAAGCTGACAGGATGGAGCGGGTAGAAACGTCAGGGAAGCCCACGAGAGCCATGACACAACCGACCGCCACGCGTCAGCGTCCTTTGTCGCCACATCTGTCGATTTATCGACCGAAGATCACGATGACGATGTCCATCATCCATCGTATCACGGGTGCAGCGCTTTACTTCGGAACCCTTCTGCTTGCTGCATGGCTGATCGCTGCTGCAATCGGTGAAGATGCCTTCAATACGGTAAGCGCAATCTACAGTTCGTGGTTCGGCTATGTCGTGCTGTTCGGCTACACCTGGGCGCTGTTGCACCATCTGGCCGGCGGCGTGCGCCATTTCATCTGGGATATGGGTGCCGGTCTTGAAAAGCACACGGCCAGCAAGATTGCATGGCTGACGCTGGCCTTCTCGCTGCCTGCGACGATCCTTGTCTGGGTCGTTGCCTTTGCAGTGCGCTGAAAGGAATTCTGACATGAGCGATATGCGTACGCCTCTTGGCAAGGTTCGCGGTCTGGGTTCTGCCAAGGAAGGCACCGGCCATTTCTGGTTTCAGCGGATGAGTGCTGTTGCACTTGTGCCGCTGGTGCTGTTTTTCATCGGTCTGGTGATTTCGCTCAATGGCGCAAGCTATGCGGAAGTGAAGGCCGTTCTGGCACATCCTTTCACAGCGCTGGTCATGGCGCTGTTCGTGCTGACCGGCGTCTACCACATGCGCCTTGGCATGCAGGTCATTATTGAAGATTACATTCACGGCGAAGGCATGAAGGTCCTGCTCGTCATGCTCAACACCTTCTTTGCGGTGGTTGTTGGTGTGGCTTGCGTTTACGCGATCCTCAAGCTGAGCTTCGGAGGTTGATAGCCCGATGGCTAGTGCACAAAACAATGCAGCCAGTGCTGCGGGCGAAAAGAACTACACATTCGTAGATCACAAATTTGATGTTGTCGTGGTTGGTGCCGGTGGCGCAGGACTTCGCGCAACGCTCGGCATGGCCGAACAGGGGCTGAAGACGGCCTGCATCACCAAAGTGTTCCCGACGCGCTCCCATACGGTTGCAGCGCAGGGCGGTATTGCGGCTTCGCTGAAAAATATGGGCCCGGACAGCTGGCAATGGCACATGTACGATACCGTCAAGGGGTCGGACTGGCTGGGCGACACCGACGCGATGGAATATCTGGCGCGTGAAGCACCGGCTGCCGTCTATGAGCTTGAACATTACGGCGTGCCTTTCTCGCGTACCGAAGAGGGCAAGATCTATCAGCGCCCGTTCGGTGGACACATGCAGAATTTTGGCGATGGTCCTCCGGTTCAGCGCACCTGTGCTGCCGCTGACCGTACCGGCCATGCAATCCTGCATACGCTTTATGGTCAATCGCTTAAGAACAATGCGCAGTTCTTCATCGAATATTTCGCGCTTGATCTGATCATGACTGATGGTGTGTGCACCGGTGTTGTTGCATGGAACCTTGATGATGGCACGATCCATCGCTTCTCCGCCAAGATGGTGGTGCTGGCAACCGGTGGTTATGGCCGTTCCTATTTCTCGGCAACCTCGGCCCATACCTGCACGGGTGATGGCGGCGGCATGGCTGCACGCGCTGGCCTTCCGCTTCAGGACATGGAATTCGTTCAGTTCCATCCAACCGGCATTTACGGCGCAGGCTGTCTGATTACCGAAGGCGCACGCGGTGAAGGCGGTTACCTCGTCAACTCCGAAGGCGAGCGCTTTATGGAGCGCTATGCGCCTTCCGCCAAGGATCTTGCGTCGCGTGACGTTGTCTCGCGCTGCATGACCATGGAAATCCGCGCCGGTCGCGGCGTTGGTAAGAACAAAGACCATATCTATCTGCATCTCGACCATCTTGATCCGGCTGTTCTGCATGAACGTCTGCCGGGTATTTCAGAGTCCGCCAAGATTTTCGCAGGCGTCGATGTGACCAAGGAACCGATCCCGGTTCTGCCGACCGTTCACTACAATATGGGTGGCATTCCAACCAATTACTGGGGCGAAGTGCTCAATCCAACCAAGGAAGACCCGGATCGGGTTCAGCCGGGCCTGATGGCCGTGGGTGAAGCTGGCTGTGCCTCTGTGCATGGTGCCAACCGTCTTGGCTCCAACTCGCTGATCGATCTGGTGGTGTTTGGCCGTGCGGCTGCAATTCGCGCTGGCGAAGTCATTGACCGTGCAGCGAAAATCCCGGACATCAACGAAGCAGCCGTTGAAAAGATCATGGATCGCTTCCATCGCCTGCGATATGCCAACGGCTCGACGCCGACCGCAGAATTGCGCGAAAAAATGCAGCGCACCATGCAGGAAGACGCTGCCGTGTTCCGTACGGATGAATCGCTCAAGCAGGGCGTTTCGCGCATGGCGGCAATCTGGAAAGAACTGCCTGACGTCAAGGTCAGCGACCGTTCGATGATCTGGAACTCCGATCTGGTGGAAACACTGGAGCTGGAAAACCTGATGGCAAACGCGATGGTAACAGTCGTTTCGGCGGAAGCCCGTCAGGAAAGCCGTGGCGCGCATGCGCATGAGGATTTCCCGGATCGTAACGACGCTGAATGGCGTAAACACACATTGTCCTGGCTTTCGCCAAATGGCGAAGTGAAGCTTGATTACCGTCCTGTTCATCTCGATCCGTTGACGACCGAGGCAGAAGGCGGCATCAGCCTGGCCAAGATTGCGCCCAAGAAGCGCGTTTACTAATTGGGGGAATGAGCAATGGTTGAACTCGCACTTCCCAAGAATTCGCAGATCAAGCCGGGCAAAACCTGGCCGCGCCCTGATGGTGCAAAGTCGGTCATCGAATTTCGCATTTATCGCTGGTCGCCGGATGACGACGCCAATCCAAGTATCGACACCTATTATGTCGATCGTGACGATTGCGGTCCGATGGTGCTCGACGGTCTTCTCTACATCAAGAACAAGATCGATCCGACGCTGACGCTGCGCCGCTCGTGCCGTGAAGGCATTTGTGGTTCCTGTGCGATGAACATCGATGGCGCGAATACGCTTGCCTGCACCAAGGGCATGGATGAGATCAAGGGTTCCATCAAGGTCTATCCGCTGCCGCATATGCCGGTGGTGAAGGACCTTGTGCCGGATCTGAGCAACTTCTACGCCCAGCACCGTTCGATTGAGCCATGGCTTAAGACGGTTTCTCCCGAGCCGCAGAAGGAGTGGTTGCAGAGCCACGAAGATCGCCAGAAGCTCGACGGTCTTTACGAGTGCATTCTCTGCGCCTGTTGCTCGACCTCATGCCCGAGCTACTGGTGGAACGGTGACCGTTACCTCGGTCCAGCCGTGCTGTTGCAGGCCTATCGCTGGCTGATCGACAGCCGCGACGAAGCCAAGGGCGAACGTCTAGACAATCTCGAAGACCCGTTCCGTCTTTATCGCTGCCACACGATCATGAACTGCGCGCAGACCTGCCCGAAGGGTCTCAACCCTGCCAAGGCGATTGCCGAAATCAAGAAGATGATGGTCGAGCGCCGCGTTTAATCGCGTCAATCGCTTTTCTCTTTATTTCCCTGTCGGCCTGCGGCCTCAACGCCTCTTGTGCCGAAATCAAGAAGATGATGGTCGAGCGCCGCGTTTAAAAGTGACTATATAGTCGATATGAGGGGGAGGCTTTTGCCTCCCTTTTCTTTTAACTGACCAAGACTTGATCTTTGCTAGTTGACCAATATCTGATCTAGTGTGTGTAAATTCGCGGCTTGTTCAAAGGTTTCTCATGCTCGATCATATCGGCTTCAACATTTCCAGCATGCCAAAATCCCGCGCATTCTATGATGCGGCACTTGCACCGCTCGGGATTTCGCGAGCGATGGAGTTTGGTGACTGGGTTGGCTATGGCCGCAATGGCAAGCCGGAGTTCTGGATCGGCAAGCAGAAAGGGTCAAAGCTCGAAGGCGTTTTGCATGTTGCTTTTTCGGCAGGCACACGCTCGGAGGTTGATCGCTTTTATCAGGCAGCGTTAGCTGCAGGCGGACGTGACAATGGCAAGCCGGGAATCCGCGAGCATTATCATCCGGATTATTACGCAGCCTTCGTCACCGACCCTGACGGACACAATATCGAGGCCGTCTGTCATCTGCCTGAATAATCAAGCTTATTTCTTTTCCGCTTTAAAATCGAAGACCAGAGCGCCGTCCTTTTCTGCGAGCAGTGGACCGACAAAATCTTTGAACTTCTGATGGGCGGGATCAAAGAATTTCGGATTGGTTACGACAGGTGTGCCGACATAGTAATTGCGATCACCTTGCGAGCGAAAGGTAACGATAAAACCTTCCTCGAAACCGTGATCCGCTCCTTCGCCACTGTTCTGAGCTCCTGCTTCAAGACGCTGTATATAAGACTTTCCGTTTCTCTTTGCCTCGGTCTTCAAGGCCAGAAAACGTTTCCGCACTTGTTTGATCTGGGCTGGAGTGACTGATTTTTTGTATTTGAAGAGCACGATATGTTGCACAACACCGGGCTTGTATTGGGGTGACGTGAAAGCGTTTGTGCCGATCTTCTGCTGTTCACTATTGAGTGTCTGCGCCGCAGATTTTGACAGATCCGATTGGGCCACCGCGAGAGATGGGACGAGTAAAATGGCTGAAAAGACAGCAAGCATTGCTATTGGTTTGAACATTGTAAATGCCTTAAAAATAAAAACAAAAATAAAATAAAAGGGAGGTTTAAAAACCTCCCAGAAGATAAAGTTAAATAAGCTTCGCGTCCAGTGTTACTTCTATGGCGCTCAGAGCCTTTGAAAGTGGACATGATTCCTTTGCCTTATTGGCAAGGCTTGTAAAATCTTCTTCTGAAATGCCGGGGATGGTTGCCGTGAGCGTGATTGCGCTTTTGCTGATTGCAAAACCTCCACCTGATGCCGGGCCAACACTTACAGCAGCCGTGGCTTCAAGCTTTTCAGGCGGTGTGCCATGCTCGGTCAGAAGTGCTGAAAGCTGCATGGCGAAACATCCGGCATGCGCTGCACCGAGAAGTTCTTCCGGATTGGTTCCGGCACGTCCGCTTTCATCTTCAAAACGGGCTTTGAAATCATAAGGCAGGCCTTTCAGCGCGCCGCTCTGCGTATCGAGCGTGCCTTTGCCTTCCTTTAATGTGCCTTGCCAAACTGCGGTTGCTTTTCTGTCCATCGGGAAGCTCCTTTGTTGGGTTTGATAAACCACATAGGGCGCAGTCGCTGAGCTTCCAGTTTCAGAGTGTTTTTCGATCAGATTAAATTGCCTCGCCCTGCAAAAGGCGCGGTGTATCACCCGACAGGCCTGCTGCCTGCTTGATGAAGAAGGATTTGAGGCTCGGCACGCGGTCGACAAGACCAAGACCGATGTCGCGGATGGTGCGTATAGCCGGATTGTCGTTTGAAAACAGTTTGGTCAGTACGTCGGTTGTGACGCCCATCTGTACGGTGTCGAAACGACGCCACGCCTGATAGCGTTCAAGCGCTGCAAAGGAGCCGATGTCGAGGCCCAGACGATCCGTTTCGACAATCACTTCGGCAATGGCTGCCGCATCGCGGAAACCGAGATTAAGCCCCTGACCGGCAATCGGGTGAATGCGGTGGGCCGCATCGCCCACAAGTGCAAAACGCGGCTTTACGAATTCGCGGGCCAAAGTCAGGCCAAGCGGGAAGGCACGGCGAGGGCCTTCGACGGTAATCGCGCCAAGGCGGTGGCCAAAACGCTGCTCGAGTTCGGCTTCGAAAATGAAATCGTCTTCGCGGATCAGCCGCTCTGCATCGGCGGTGCGCTCTGTCCAGACGAGCGAACTGCGATTGCCCGGCAGCGGCAGAATGGCAAAAGGACCTGCGGGAAGGAAATGCTCATCGGCGCGGCCGCCATGCGGGTGCTCATGGGCGACATTGCAGACAATGCCGGACTGGTCGTAATCCCAGTTGACGGTCTTGATACCAGCAATATCGCGCAATCGCGATTTTGCGCCATCGGCAGCTATCAGCAGGCGCGTGGTGATTGTCTGGCCATTGGCCAAAGTGACGGTCACTGCCTCAGGCAATGTTTCGAAATTCTCGACGCTCATGCCTTCAATGAACGTGATGCCGAGTTTGTCGGCCTGACGGTGCAATGCCGTGTTGAGAACGCGGTTTTCGACCATATGGGCAAATGGCTCGCCCGGGTTCACATCGCCTGCAAAGGTCAAAAACACCGGGCGGACGGGATCGGATGTGCGGGAATCCGTGACGATCATTTCGGTGATTGGCTGCGCTTGCTCAACGATTTCCTGCCAGCAGCCAAGCTGTTCAAGCATGCGCGAGGCGGCAGCAGCAATGGAGGATGCGCGCGGGTCGTTTTTCCATGCGCCTGCGGGCGCGCCATCAATCACGGTGACAGAAAGATGGGGTGCAGCGGATTTGACAGCAACGGCAGTCACAAGGCCGACATAGCCGCCGCCTGCGATCACAAGATCATTCTTGTCCGTTGTTTTTTGCTTTAATCCGGCAGACATCGCTTCTTCCTTTCGGATGGTTCAGATCATTCTGTGGTGACGCATATAAGGCTTCGACTTGACAGTTTCGTCCGCGCAGGCACAAACAGTTCACCGAGAATATAATGCCTATATAGGATTGCAGGAGACAGGCTGTCCATGTCCGATCATGAAAAGACCAGTGTATTTGAAGGCAAACAGACCGCTGCCATGCAGCAGCTTCTGACAACGCTCGATCTTGAAACGCTTGAAGTAGATCTTTTTCGCGGCAACAGTCCGCAGGTAGGATGGCAGCGGGTTTTTGGCGGGCAGGTTATCGGGCAGGCGCTCATTGCAGCGCAGCGCACAGTCGACGCAGATCGGCATGTGCATTCGCTGCACGGATATTTCGTGCGTCCGGGAGATCCTGCCATTCCGATCATCTATGAGGTGGATCGTATTCGCGACGGTTCGAGCTTCAATACGCGTCGCGTTTTGGCCAAACAGCATGGCAAGGCGATTTTTACGCTTTCGGCCTCGTTTCAGATCGATGAAGCAGGCCTTCAGCACCAGATTGATATGCCCGAAGGCCTGCCAACGCCGGAACAATTGATGGGCGATCACGATCTCAAGGAGGAATATTTGCATCTCGCACCCGCAGGTGTGCGCAAATATTGGGAGCAGGAGCGCCCGATCGAGATTAAACCGGTTTCGCTCAAGCATTATTTCTCGCGTGAGAAGCTGGCGCCAAGCCAGCATGTCTGGGTGCGCGCACGCGGGATTGTGCCGGATGATCGCGCGCTACAGGCTGCAATCCTTGCTTATCTTTCCGATATGACGCTGCTCGATACATCGCTGCATCCGCATGGACGCACTATTTTTGATCGCGATATGCAGGTCGCAAGTCTTGATCATGCGATGTGGTTTCATCGTCCATGCAGGCTTGATGACTGGCTGCTCTATACGCAGGATACGCCAAGTGCTTCCGGCGCGCGTGGTTTCAACCGCGGTGCGCTCTACACGCGCGAAGGGGTTTTGATTGCTTCTGTGGCGCAGGAGGGCCTTATCCGTGTTCATGAAAAAGACAAATGATGATATTTTAATCATCGTAAAAACGAGTGACTAAATTTTAGTCATTCTGCAACGGACCGGCATTTCAAAAAAAGCAAAAGCTTAGTGCGATGAATCACTTAGAGCGGTTTTTCCATGATGGAGAAGCCGCTCTGCTTATTTGTTATGACTTTTTTGAAACCGTTGCCTGGCGCGCAGAACGCTCAGAAAGTCCCGGTTTTGGGCGAAAATGCGGCCGTTTTTCGCGGATCTAGGTTTACGTCAGATGCGCAATATCAGAAAAAATTCATTTTAATGGCGCTGCTAAGCTCAACTGGCATGATTTTTGTTTCTCTTAGTCCGAACCGGTCTTTTCAGCGCACACGCGTTTGAAGCCGCCATTCGACGGAGATATTCGATGCTGATAACAGGAAGATTCAAGCAAACGGCTTTAGCCACCTTGCCAATGCTGCTCGTTCTTGCAGGAACTGCGCTGGCACAGGACGCAGCCGATGCGACCCCAACCCTTGATACCGGCGATACCGCCTGGATGCTGACCTCAACCGCGCTTGTGTTGATGATGACGATTCCCGGCCTTGCGCTGTTTTACGGCGGCATGGTTCGTAAGAAGAACGTTCTGTCGACAGTCATGCAGAGCTTTGCCATTACCTGCCTGATGTCGGTCTTGTGGTTGTTCTTTGGCTATTCGCTCGCCTTCACCGATGGCGGTTCGATGAATGCCTATATTGGCGGCTTCGATAAGGCGTTCCTGAAGGGCGTCACGATGGATTCGCTCACCGGCACGATCCCGGAATATCTCTTCATCGTCTTCCAGATGACCTTTGCTGTCATAACGCCTGCGCTTATCGCCGGTTCGTTTGCGGAACGCATGAAGTTTTCTTCAATGCTGGTCTTCATGGTTTTGTGGCTGTTCATCGTCTATGTGCCGGTTGCGCATTGGGTCTGGGGCGGCGGCTTCCTCGGTTCTGACGGCGTTCTCGACTTTGCTGGCGGCACGGTCGTTCACATCAATGCCGGTGTCGCAGGTCTCGTTGCAGCGCTCATCATCGGTAAGCGTGACGGTTACGGTCATGTCAACATGGCGCCGCATAACCTCGTTCTTTCGGTCATCGGTGCAGCCCTTCTGTGGGTGGGCTGGTTCGGCTTCAACGCTGGTTCGGCTCTGGGTGCAAACGCACTGGCTGCCGTCGCCATGCTCAACACGCAGGTTGCAACCGCTGGTGCTGCTCTGGCCTGGATGTTCATCGAATGGGCCATTTCCGGCAAGCCAAGCGTTCTGGGCATCATTTCGGGCGCGGTTGCAGGTCTTGTTGCAGTCACCCCTGCTGCTGGCTTTGTTGACCCAACGGGCGCGCTCATCATCGGCGTCATCTCTGGTGCGGTTTGTTATGTTGCTGCCGTCAAGATCAAGCATGCGCTTGGTTATGACGACTCGCTCGATGCATTCGGCGTCCATGGCGTCGGTGGCTTCGTTGGTGCAATCCTGACCGGTCTCTTTGCCGATGTGGCAATCAATGCCGCCGGCGAAGGTGCAACGATGGGCAAGCAGTTCTTTGGTGCTGCGGTCACTGTTGTGTACACGGCAATTGCAACTGCCATTATTCTTTATGTGATCAAGGCCATTATGGGTCTGCGCCCAACCAAGCAGGAAGAAATGGAAGGCCTTGATATCGCGTTGCACGGCGAATCTGTTCAGTAGAACAGGCTTGTCCCAAGAGGAAAAAGGCGCGGGAAACCGCGCCTTTTTCATTTTCTGTTGCAAGGCGCTGCATGGTTAATGGGGAATTAACCATCGCCCGGCTAGGATGAACCCGATTCATTGTGCTTGGGCGTCTTTGCCCGACGGCAACATTTATATGGTTCGGGACAGGCTTTATGCAGCAAGGATATTCGCCCTCATACCCGCTGCGCGACGAGCGGATTTCGGAAGACAGGCTGAAACTGGCCAATATCTTCCGCAGGCAGTTCTATATCCTCTTCGGTCTGGCGTTGCTTTCGCTGGCCGCTATGGCTGTTGGCGCGCTTGCGACATGGAATGTTGCCGATCCGAGCCTCAGCCACGCAACGGATAATCCCGTCACCAATGCACTTGGCTATCCGGGCGCTGTTTTCTCCGATCTCGCAATGCAGTTCTTCGGTCTTGCAAGCGTGCCGGTTCTGCTGCCGCTGGTGGTCTGGTCGCTGTTGATGATGACGCGCGGTGGTATAAGCCGTGTCGCTCGCCGCACCTTAGCCTGGGTGGGGGCAGCTCTTTTGTTTGCAGCCATCGCAAGCTGTTTTGCGGTTCCGCCAAGCTGGCCGATGCCGATCGGGCTTGGGGGCGTGTTTGGCGATATGATGCTGCGCATACCGGGTCTGTTTCTGGGTGCATTCCCGCAAAGCACAATCGCATTGATGATCGCAATGGTGCTGGCTTTCCCGGCACTGTGGCTTTGCCTGTTTGCAAGCGGCATCATCGGTCGCCGTGAAGCGCTGGTCGATGCAGGCACTGCACGCGGCGCATCGGCTGACGATGATTTTGCCGATGAAGACGATATGGAAGATGAAACATCTTCGGGTGGGATTTCGCAATTCGTCGGTGCTTTCACCCACACAATGTTAAGCGCGTCCGCGACATTCAGGCGTCTGACCGGCATGAACCGCCGCAAGCCGCGTGAAGACGAATATGGCGATATGGGCCGCGTGCGTCGCAGCGCGGAAGCGCGCAATGGTGCGCGTCATGAGCCGGGCTTTGATGGTGCAGCGTCGCAAGAACCGCCTTTCGATATGGATGATACGATGGAAAGGGCACCGCTTGCGGGCGAAGAATGGCATGATGCGCCGCCGCAGCGCTCTAAAGCGCGTGTCGGCGAACGTGCACCTTCGCCAAAGAGCGGTGCTCGCATTCAGCGTGAGGTGCAGGCTTCGTTCCTGAAAGAGGGTGGCGCTTTTGAAATGCCGTCTCTGCATTTTCTGGCAGAGCCAAAGCTGGTGCAGCGCGATTCGTCGCTTTCCAAGGATGCGCTCGAACAGAATGCGCGTTTGCTGGAAGGCGTACTCGAAGATTTCGGCGTGCGTGGCGAGATCATCAATGTGAAGCCGGGTCCGGTGGTGACGCTTTATGAACTTGAACCGGCTCCGGGGATCAAATCATCCCGCGTGATCGGTCTGGCTGACGATATTGCCCGTTCGATGAGCGCGATTGCTGCACGTGTTGCCGTGGTTCCGGGTCGCAATGTGATTGGTATTGAGCTGCCGAACCAGAAGCGCGAAATGGTTTATCTGCGCGAAATGCTGGCAAGCCGCGATTTCGAGCAGTCCAAATCCAAGCTGGCGCTGGCGCTCGGCAAGACCATTAACGGTGAGCCGGTGATTGCTGATATTGCGAAGATGCCGCATGTGCTGGTTGCCGGTACGACCGGCTCCGGCAAATCGGTTGCGATCAACACCATGATCCTGTCGCTGCTTTATCGCATGACGCCGCAGGAATGCCGCCTGATTATGATCGATCCGAAAATGCTGGAACTCTCCATCTATGACGGGATTCCGCATTTGCTGACCCCGGTTGTGACTGATCCGAAAAAGGCCGTGGTTGCGCTTAAATGGACAGTGCGCGAAATGGAAGACCGTTATCGCAAAATGTCCAAGGTGGGCGTGCGCAATATTGACGGCTTTAACCAGCGTGTCGGACAGGCGCAGAAAAAGGGCGAGCAGATTGCGCGCACCGTGCAGACCGGATTTGACCGCAATACGGGCGAAGCGATTTACGAAACCGAACAGCTCGATCTTGAGCCAATGCCATATATCGTTGTGATCATCGACGAAATGGCCGATCTGATGATGGTTGCCGGTAAGGACATCGAAGGCACGGTGCAGCGTCTGGCGCAGATGGCGCGTGCCGCGGGTATCCATGTCATCATGGCAACGCAGCGTCCGTCGGTCGATGTAATCACCGGTACGATCAAGGCCAATTTCCCGACCCGCATTTCGTTTCAGGTTACATCCAAGATCGATAGCCGCACTATTCTTGGCGAGCAGGGTGCAGAGCAGTTGCTGGGGCAGGGCGACATGCTGTTTATGGCCGGTGGTGGCCGCATTCAGCGCGTGCATGGTCCGTTTGTCGGCGATGATGAGGTTGAACGCATCGTCCAGCATCTCAAACTGCAGGGCGTGCCCGAATATCTCGATGCAATCACCGAGGATGACGATGAAGATGACGGCGGCGCACCTGCGGGAACGTCAAATCTGGAGAATTCCGACGATCCTTATGATCAGGCTGTGGCCGTGGTGTTGCGCGATAAAAAAGCATCGACCTCCTATATCCAGCGCCGTCTGGGCATTGGCTATAATCGTGCGGCTTCGATCATCGAGCGTATGGAAGAAGAGGGGATTGTCGGACCCGCCAATCATGCCGGCAAGCGCGAGATATTGGTGCCGACGGAAGACGAATACTAAAGCCTCGATATTTCGGCTCTGCTGGCCTGCAAATGTCGTGGCGCTACGCTTCCGGTGCTCATGGACTTTAAGTACACTCCGCTCCGGTTCTCGCGCCCCACCATTTTCGGCTCATCATAGCCAAAATCTCATTGGCTTTGGCTGCCACACTCGTGCCTAACTGCCCGATTATTTTAAGAGAATGAACAAAAAAGAGAGTTTGCCGATGATCATCTCCCGTGTTGCTGCATTCGTGAAAGCAAGCCGTTTTGCGGCCGCACTCGGATTGGGAGCATTGGCGCTTGGTGTTGCCGGGCCTGCCTTTATTCCCGTAGCGGCCTATGCACAGGGCGCAGGCAATGCGGCAGCGGCCCAGCAAATCGCTGATCATTTTTCGTCTTTGCGCACTTTAACCGGCGAATTCGTTCAGTTCGGCCCCAAAGGCGAACAGACGGGCGGCACTTTCTATCTGGAGCGTCCGGGCAAAATCCGCTTCAATTACAATGATTCCCCAATCCGTGTGATTTCCGATGGCAATCAGGTTGTCATCAATAATCGCAAGCTCGATACCTGGGATATGTATGCGCTGGGCACCACGCCGCTAAAAATGCTGCTTGCTGATCGTATTGATCTTGGCGGCGGTCGTCTTCAAAGCGTGAAGCAGGATCCGGATATGACGACGCTAGTCGTGGGCGACAAGTCAGCATTCGGCAATTCGAAAATCACCATGATGTTTGATCCGAAATCGAAGGATCTCAAGCAGTGGACGATCACCGATGCGCAGGGTCTTGATACCACGATTATGGTGTTCAATATCCGCAGTGGTGTGCGATTCACTGACGATATGTTCAAGATTGATTATCAGCGCATTGCAATGAAGCGTAAAAAGTAACTCATCGAATCTTTGAACATTTGCTTTTGCCGGATAATTGATTAGGTTCGCGGCTGTCTTTTACTGTCCGCGAGTCTTTCCCCATGACATTTTCTGTTGCTACCTGGAACATCAATTCCGTTCGTCTGCGTATGCCCTTGGTTGAGCAGTTTCTGAACGATTATCAGCCTGATGTTCTGTGTCTTCAGGAAACCAAATGCCCCGACGACCAGTTCCCTTCCAAAGGCTTTCGCGCGCTTGGCTATGAGCATATCGCGATCAGTGGTCAGAAAGGCTATCACGGCGTTGCAACCATTTCCAAGCGTCCGCTGCATGATGTCGAAAAGATCGGCTTTTGCGAGATGGGCGATTGTCGCCATCTGAGCGCGGTGGTTGTAGCGGGTGGCAAGAAGCTGCGCATTCATAATTTCTACGTGCCTGCGGGTGGCGATGAGCCTGATCCGGCGATCAATCGGAAATTTGCGCATAAGCTTGGCTTTCTCGAAGAAATGCGCGCCATTGTCGCCGACCGTCAGGATGGCAATTCCTCTATTCTTGTTGGTGATCTCAATATCGCGCCGCTTGAAAACGATGTCTGGTCGCACAAGCAGTTGCTCAAAATTGTCAGCCACACGCCGATTGAGACCGAAACGCTTGAAGACCTGCGCGTTAAAGGTGGATGGAGCGATCTGATGCGTCAGGTCATTCCGGCAGATCAGAAAATCTATACCTGGTGGAGCTACCGCGCCAAGGATTGGGACGCAGCAGATCGCGGTCGCAGGCTTGATCATATCTGGGGTTCGGCTGATCTTGAGGCCCATATGCAGGGGCTGCAAATCCTGCGTGAGGCACGCGGTTGGGATCGTCCATCTGACCACGTTCCGGTCATTGCGACGTTTGATCTGGATTAATCTGCTCACGCAGCCTATATAAAGCGCAGTTCAGAAGAGGAGAGAAGAGCAATGGATCGTACAGCACTGTTTTCAATAACCAGTGTTTTCAACGTTTCCGAGGCTCTTCATGTCTTCTCTTCTCACACTTCAGGATGTTTCCTGCGCCACGGCTGATGGCCGTGCTCTTTTCTCCGGTATCAGTTTCAGCGTAACCGAAGGCCGCATCGGTCTTATCGGGCGCAATGGCGTGGGCAAATCCACGCTGCTGAAAATCATGAGTGGTGCTTTGTTGCCTGCGAGCGGAGCCGTCACGCGCCGGGGCAGGATTGGTGTGCTTTCCCAGAACATTGCCGGTGCGGGCACAGGCACGTTGGCTGATCTTTTTGCTGTGCGTGATGGTTTTGACAGGCTTGCGCGTGTTGAAGCAGGCGCGGGTTCCGATCTCGATTTCGAGCAGGCTGACTGGTTGTTGCCACAGCGTTTTGACGAAGCTTTGCAGAAATTCGGGCTTTCACTCGAACCGCAAACGCTGCTTTCCACATTAAGTGGCGGGCAGCAGACGCGGGCAGCACTGGCCGCGCTTATGTTTGAGCAGCCCGATCTTATTTTGCTGGATGAACCCACCAATAATCTGGATCGAGATGGTCGTCGGGCTGTCGCAGATATGCTTGCCAGATGGCACGGCGCTGCCGTGGTGGTCAGCCATGATCGCGAGTTGTTGCGGACGATGGATGCGATAGCCGATCTGTCACAAGGTGCGCTCACGCTCTATGGCGGCAATTGGGATTTTTATCACGAACGTATCGAGCAAGAACGAACTGGCGCTGCCCGTGATCTGGAACTTGCACAACGTGAAGTGAAACAGGTCAGGCTCAAAGCGCAGGAAGCGGCAGAGCGGCAGGCAAAAAGTGACGCGAAGGGGCGAAAGTCGCGCGCCGATGCAGGCATGAGCAAGCTGCTGCTTGATGCACGGGAAGACCGGGCACAGAAAACGGCTGGTCGTGGCGATGCGCTTGCAGAGCGCAATGCCGAGCGCGCACAAAATCAGTTGCGTGAGGCGGAAGCCAGGGTCGAGCGCGTCAACCCGATGCGCTTCAACGTGGAGGCATCGCTTTTCCCTTCCGGCAGAACTGTTCTGGAGATGCTCGAAGTTTCAGGTGGGCCGGTGCCGGATCAGCCGATCATTCGCGACTTTTCGCTTAAGATTGTCGGACCGGAACGTGTTGTTGTTCGTGGCGCAAATGGTGCGGGCAAGACCTCATTGCTGCGGTTGATCACAGGTGACTTGCAGCCGGTTTGCGGTGAGATCAGGCGCTTTGTGCCGCTTGCCATATTCGACCAGCAGATGAGCCTGATTGATCGTGGGGCTACGCTTTACGATAATTTTCGCAGATTGAATAAGGGGGCCAGCGACAATGACGTGCATGCGGCACTTGCACGGTTTTCATTTCGCGGTGAAAGCGCTGCGCGTCTTGCAGGAGGTTTAAGTGGTGGCGAATTGTTGCGTGCGGCGCTTGCCTGTGTTCTGGGCGGAACACTGAAACCGGAATTGCTGATACTGGATGAGCCGACCAATCATCTTGATCTCGATTCTATCGAGGCGCTCGAAAAAGCACTCAACGACTATGCGGGTGGATTACTGTTGGTGAGCCATGATCAGGCATTTCTCGATGCCATCGGCATCGAGCGTGTCATCGATTTATGATTTTAGTCGTCGCCGCCAAAATGCGGCGCGACTTTTTCAATATCAGCAATCAGTTGCAGCAGGTTCTTGCTGATATGCGCATGCAGCGAGGCTGCGGCTTCCGGATATTCTTCAAGGATTCGCCGGAAAATGGCGCGGCTGATACGGATAACTTCCGTTTCTTCCTCGGCCAAAGCACCCGTAAGGCGCGTTGTCTGCGCGATAAGCGCCATTTCGCCGAGCATTGCACCGGGGCTGACAGAGCGGATCGTGATACGCCCATCATCTGCATCGTGAAAAAGCGTAATTTTGCCGGATACAACAATATAGCCGCAATCAGCGCTCTGGCCTTCGCGAAACAGTTCACGACCGGCGCGCAGCACCAGCCGCTCCGCGCCAAAGGCGAGGAGACGTAACTGTTCGGACGAGAAAGACTCGAATAGTCCTACTGAACCGAGAATGCGAATATCGTCATCGAGCGCCATGGCTTGTCATTACACCCGCATCAGGCGCTGTCCATCATGGGACAAGTTTGTATCCCCCGCTTTCTGTAACCAGAAGCGATGCATTGGACGGATCCTTCTCGATTTTCTGGCGCAGACGGTAGACGTGGGTTTCCAGCGTGTGTGTCGTGACGCCCGAATTATACCCCCACACTTCCTCAAGCAGAACATCGCGGCCAATGACCTTGTCGCCGGCGCGATAGAGATATTTGATGATCGCGGCTTCCTTTTCAGTCAGGCGGATCTTGCTGCCCTTCTCATCGAGAAGCAGCTTCTGGCCCGGCTTGAAGGTGTAAGGTCCGACGATGAAGGTCGCATCTTCGCTCTGCTCGTGCTGGCGCAACTGCGCCCGAATACGCGCAAGCAGAACCGCGAATTTGAACGGCTTGGTGACGTAATCATTCGCACCTGATTCGAGGCCGAGAATCGTGTCCGATTCGGTATCGTGCCCGGTCAGCATGATGATCGGGGCCTTGAAACCGCCTTTGCGCAGCAGCTTAACCGCTTCGCGTCCATCCATATCCGGCAAGCCGACATCCATGATCAGCAGATCGATGGTGCCGTTGCGGGCGGTCTGAATGCCTTTTGTGGCGTTGTCTTCCTGAAGAATCTGGAATTCTTCGCAAAGCTCGAGCTGTTCGACGAGGATAGAACGGAGATCTTCGTCATCGTCCACAACCAGTATTGTACGACCTGTCATGCCTGTCCTCGTTACTCTTTGATTCAAATAGTGGTTCGTGTTTTATGACATTTAATGGCGATAAGTTGAAGCCGTGAAAAAATGAGAGCATTTTCTGGTTCATCACGAAAAGTTTTCAAGCAGGACGCATTTGAGGAGGCACACTTGACCGGGAATCAAAAACGCCGTGGCATTGGCATGATTGATGTACGGGCAAAGCCCGGCCACAAGACGCGTGGCCTGCTTGTTGCTGGCAATTTGGTGCTACAATGCGCACTTGGCAAGGGGGGGATCAGCGCTTTCAAGCGCGAGGGCGACGGTGCGACGCCATTATCAAACATGCGATTGCTTTATGGCTATCGGCGTGGCGATGCCGGACAATGGCCGCTATCCCCTTTGCCGCTGAAGCGTGTGCGCAAGCGCGATGGCTGGTGCGATGCACCGAAACACGCCAATTACAATCGCCCGGTCAACCTGCCGTTTAAACCCAGCCATGAGAATATGTGGCGCAAGGACGATGTTTACGATGTGTGTATTGTAATGGATTGGAATATCCGGCCACGCCGACGTGGCTGTGGGAGTGCGATTTTCTTTCATCTGGCGCGCCCGGGTTTTACGCCAACCGAAGGCTGTATAGCGTTGAAGCGCGCCGATATGGCGCGCCTCCTGCCGCATCTGAACAATCGAACCGTGGTTCGTGTTCTGCGTTGATCAGTGTGCGGCGGCGGGGACGATTTTCACCTCGTTGCCCTCGACATCGTAAAGTTTGCCGTTCTGCATATAGTCACCATCATGCAGTTCTGCGATCTGATGATGGCGAATGATGCGTTCTGTGCCTTCTGCAAAAACCGACATCTGATTTGAATTACCACCCTTGAATTCGTTGAACATCAGGTTGAGCGCGATTGCCATAAGGGCGGCGGAGCTGATACCAGAATGGAAGATGGTTTCAAACCAAGTCGGGAAATGGTGATAGAATTCAGGTGCAGCAATCGGGATCATGCCGAAACCGATCGAGGTTGCAACGATGATCAGATTGATATTGTTCTGATAATCGACTTTTGACAGCGTGCGGATGCCGCTTGCAGCGACCGTTCCGAACAAGACAATACCCGCACCTCCGAGAACCGCAGGCGGCACACAGGCAATGACGCGTCCCATGACCGGCAGAAGGCCGAGCGTGATCAGGATCAGACCGCCAGTCGCAACCACATAGCGGCTTTTCACACCGGTTACGGCAACGAGACCGACATTCTGTGCGAAGGCGCTTTGCGTGAAAGAGCCGACGACGGGCGCCAGAATGCTTGATGCCATATCGGCGCGCAGTCCATCACCCAGACGGCGGGAATTGACCTTTGTTCCCAGAATTTCGCCAACAGCCAGAATGTCGGCCGAGGTTTCCACCAGCGTGACGATGATGACGATGAACATCGACAATGTGGCTGCGATGCTGAAAATAGGCCAGCCGAAATGGAAGATTTCAGGCAGGGCCATGACCGGGCCTTCAGCAACGCGCGAAAAGTCTGTCATGCCGAGCGCCCAGGCAATGACTGTGCCGATCACCATAGCAAGCAGGATGGAAAGGCGCGAAATCGTTGAATTGCCGACCTTGCTCAGCAACAGCACGATCAGAAGCGTGAGCCCGGCAAGACCGATATTGCCCATACTGCCGAAATCCGGTGCTTTGCTGTTGCCGCCCATGGCCCAGCGCGCCGCAACCGGCATCAAGGTGAGGCCAATTGTCGTGATCACAATGCCGGTCACAAGTGGCGGGAAAAATCGGGTGACACGCGAAAAGATCGGCGTGATCAGAAAGCCGATCAGGGAAGCCGCCATCACGGCCCCAAGAACGACCTGAATTCCCGCTTCGCCGGTTTCTGCGGATGTGACAATGGCGACCATTGTAGCGACACCGGCAAAAGAAACGCCCTGTACGAGTGGAAGCTGGCAACCGAAAAACGGAATGCCGATGGTTTGGAGAACTGTTGCTACGCCACCCGCAAAAAGCGATGCGGTGATCAGCAGGCCGATTTCGCTGGCACTCAGACCTGCCGCCTGACCGATAATCAGGGGCACGGCAACAATGCCGCCATACATGGTCAGAACATGCTGGAATCCATAAGCAAGATTGGCCGCAACGGATAGTTTCTCATCTTCGGGACGTGGGCTGGCCACCATCCCGGTTGGGTGTGTATTCACGTTTATCCCTCCCGATGTCTCTCCTCAAAGACAGGGGGCGAGTATATCCCTCATGGGCCAACTGACTGCATGGCTTTTGCTTGAAGTTGTTTTCGATGAGAATGGGCTAATAGGATTAGGTTCACGCTTCGCGCATGGCATCGCTTAAAACAGCAAAAATATAGGGCTCTGCCGATTGCGCAACATTGAAACGCAGATAGCGGGTTGCATTGCGGGAGGGGCTGAAAACATCACCCGGTGCGAGCATTACACCTTTTTGCAGAGCGTAGCGGGCGATCTGGCCTGAATCCATTCCTTCGGGAAGTCGCGCCCATAGAAAAATGCCGCCCTGCGGTTCTGTCCAGAGCTCAAGCCCGGTTGCTTTGAGCCTGTTGGCGGTCATCGTCATGGCATCGGCAAGCTTGGCGCGCAAGCTGTCAATGTGGCGGCGATAGGTGCCATCGGTCAGAAGTGCATGGACAATTTGTGCGGATAAAACATTGCTGCTGAACGAGGTCGCAAGTTTGAGATCAGTGAGGCCTTCGATCCAGTCTCTGCGACCCGCAATATAGCCGACACGAGCCGCAGCGGAGAGCGTTTTGGAGAAACTGCCAATATGCAGTACGCGATCAAAACCATCGAGTTCGGCCAGAAGCGGCGTTGGTGAGGGGTGGAAATCGCCAAAAATATTGTCTTCCACCAGCTTGATGTCGTGCTGTTCCGCAAGCTTGAGCAAGCGGTGAGCGGTTGCAGGCGACATGATGCCGCCGGTTGGATTGTGCAGGCCAGCATTGGAAATATAGAGCTTTGGCGCATGTTCATCGGCGGCCTTGGCGAAGGCTTCGAGATCAGGGCCGGAATGCGTGTAGGGAATGCCGATGAGCTTTACGCGATGCGAAAGAAGCGAGGCCTGAAAATTAAAATAGCAGGGATCATCGACAAGCACCGTATCGCCGGGTTGCAACAGAAAGCGGCAGATAAGGTCGATGGCATGGGTGCCTGAATCGGTCAGCAATATTTCACCGCCGGAAATATTGATGCCCTGTTCGGATAATTTGCGTGCCAGATAATTGCGTAGCGGACGAAAGCCCAGCGGTTCGCCATAGGTGACGAGATTGCTTTCCTCATCGCGGGCTATGGCGCGCATGGCGCGGCGAATGCCTTCCAGCGGTAACCATTCATCGGGCAACCAGCCGCAGCCCGGTTTGTATGTGTTGTTGTCAGCCTCCAGCGATTGCCGCATCACCCAGAAAGGATCGATCTCCCGGTCCTTGTGTGGTGCGGCGCTTGCCAGCGTGAAGGGCTGGCGCGCACGTTCAGAAACATAGAAACCCGCGCCCCTGCGTGACTGGATGACGCCTTCTGCGACCAGACGGTCATAGGCTTCAACCACGGTCGATTTCGAGACATGCATGGTTTCAGCGAGACGCCGTATCGAGGGCAGTCGCGCACCCGGAGCGAGGCTCATAGCGGCTATGCGGTCGCGGATGATGGTCATGACCTTCTCGACGAGCGGCATTTTTTCAGATGCGGCTTTCTCATCGCTGTGACCGCCGAGATAGGCGGCCTCAACAGCTTCAAGACTGCGTAAAAGGCCCGTCGAAATCATCTGTATTATCCTTTGTATCAGTACAGTTTAGCAGAATTGTCTGCAAACTGTCTCTGATCATTTGGCCGCATCGGATGCACATATCCAGAATCACCTATACAAATTTGATGAAGGTCGAAAAGGCAGAATGAGCAAGACAGCGGGCTGGATTAACGGATTTCTGGGTGTTTTGATTTTTAGCGGGTCGTTGCCAGCAACACGTCTGGCCGTGATCGACATTGATCCGACCTTTTTGACCATGGCGCGAGCGACAATTGCCGGGCTGATTGGCCTCATGCTTCTGCTTGCTTTCCGGGCACCGTTTCCGCGTCGCAATGATGTTGTTTCTCTGATTATCGTGGCGCTTGGTGTGGTGGTGGGCTTCCCGCTTCTGACCGGTATTGCGCTGAAACATATGACTTCGGCCCATGCGATTGTGTTTATCGGATTGTTGCCTTTGTCGACGGCTTTGTTCGCCGTGCTGCGCGGTGGGGAAAACCCGCGCCCGCTTTTCTGGTTGTTCTCTGTGGTTGGCGGTCTGATCGTTGCGTCTTACGCTTATGGGCAGGGCAGTCAGTCAACGCTTCTGGGCGATGTCTTGATGTTGGGCGCAATCATTGTCTGCGGACTTGGCTATGCGGAAGGGGCCAGTCTCTCACGCAGGCTTGGCGGCTGGCAGGTGATCTGCTGGGCGCTGGTCTTCGCGCTGCCGGTGATGCTGCCGCTCAGCATTCTGACGCGTCCTGAAACATGGAACGGCATTGGTGCGATGGCATGGGGTGGGCTTGCCTATGTGACGCTGTTTTCGATGCTGATCGGCTTTTTCTTCTGGTATCGGGGGCTTGCACAGGGTGGTGCTGCGGCGGTTGGACAGCTTCAACTGCTGCAACCTTTCTTTGGGCTGATGCTGGCTGCATCCATTGCCGGTGAGCCGGTGAGTATGGGCATGGTGATGACTGCCGGTGTGGTGGTGCTATGCGTGGCTGGTGCGAAGAGGTTTGCTTAAATAAAAGCTTGTCGCCCAAAAGTGGGAACCGGTTTTGGGAACATCGACAAGCGCTATAAAAATGTCCAGACGGTCGTGCGCTTGACTTCCGCATCCTCAAGCGCCCGCGTGACGGGCACTGTATAGACGGCAAGCTGTTCGAGCCGGTCTTTCGGCAGATAGGCGCGGCCCGGATCACCGACGATAATGCGTGCGCCGCGTGCGCTCAACTTTGAAAACCATGGGATCAGCCGATCGGCGAGTGGTTTTTCATAAAAAACATCGCCAGCAAGCACCACATCCCAGCCGTGATCCTGTCCGATCAGGTCGGTGAGGGTTGGTGTGATGCTAACATCGTTTACAGCCGAATTGATTTCGATGGCTGGCAGCGCAAAAGGATCAATATCCGAAGCGATGACGCTCGTTGCGCCTGCCTTCATGGCCGCGATGGCGACAAGGCCGGAGCCGGAAGCAAAATCCAGCACGGTTTTGCTTGCAACTGTTTGAGGGTGATCGAGAATATAGCGCGCAACCCCCTGACCGCCGGCCCAGGCAAAGGCCCAGAAGGGCGGCGGCAGGCCGATGGTTGCCAGTTCCTCCTCGGTCCTGTGCCAGAGCTCGTGGGCTTCATCGGCCAGATAGAGGTTGATTTCCGGCACATGGGGCGGCGATTGCAGGCCTGTATTGGCCAGTATGAAATCACGCGTCGCCTTATGTGTCGGATCAAGCATCAGATATTCGTGGCGTCCAGCACGCCCATGCGGCAGACTTCAATCCATTCATCTTCCGTTACCGGCTGTACCGAAAGACGCATGGAAGTGACAAGCGCCATCTTTTCGAGTTTCGGATTGGCCTTCACATCTTTTAGCGTAACCGGCTTTGGCATATCGCGCACCGCTTTGATGTCCACGCAATCCCAGCGCGGATCGTCTGTGGTGCTGTCAGGATGGGAAAGCTTGCAGATTTCGACAATGCCAACCACTTCCAGACCTTCATTCGAATGGTAGAAGAAGCCCTTGTCGCCAATCTGCATGGCGCGCATGTTGTTGCGTGCCAGATAGTTGCGCACGCCGTCCCATTGCTCGCCTTGTTCGCCACGGGCTTTTTGCATTTCCCATGACCATTTGAATGGTTCAGACTTGAACAGCCAGTAAGCCATGACTTGTCCTTATGCGTTTGCTGGATTGTTGATGGCCCAGTTCCATGGACGCACGGTCACATCAGCAAAAAGGCCAGCCAGTGCGTAAGGATCATTCGCGCCGATCTTTTCGGCTTCGGCCTTGTCGGCTGCTTCCACAACAACGAGGCTGCCATTTGGCTTGCCGTCTTCACCAAGGAAAGGGCCTGCGAATTTCAGCACATCACCAAGGCCTTTAAGATAGTCGAGATGGGCTGGGCGTGTATCAAGGCGCACTTGCAGGTGGTCGGGTTTGTCGTTGCACAGAAGAGCAAAAAGCATGTTTAATCCTCAGTCTTGAGTGGGCGGTTAAGGAGCGCCGTTACGGCTTCATCAATCGTGATTTTTCCTGCAAGCAGTGCCGCGACTGCCGAAATGATTGGTGCTGGCACGTCATGTTGTCTGCAAAGCTCGGCAGCAATTGGAGCAGTTGCCACACCTTCGGCCAGTGGGCGATTGGTGAGATCTTCGCCACGCCCGATTGCCAGCCCATAGGAATAGTTACGTGACTGCGAGGATGAGCAGGTCAGCATCAGATCGCCAAGGCCCGAAAGCCCCATGATGGTTTCAGGCTTTGCATCCATGGCTTGGGCTACGCGGCGCAGTTCGGCAAAGCCGCGTGTGACAAGTGCGGCCTGTGCGCTTGCGCCATAACCGCGCCCGATTGCGGCACCTGCCGCCAAAGCCAGAACGTTTTTAAGCGCACCGCCGATTTCAACGCCCTTGAGATCGGTTGTCGAATAGCAGCGGAAAGCAGGGCCGGAGAGTATTGCTGCCAATTGATCCGCAATGGCTGCATCTTCGCAGGCAATGGTCACAGCTGTTGGCAGACCACGCGCAACATCTGTTGCAAAGCTCGGGCCGGAAAGGGCTGCGATTTTGTGATCGGGCAGAACTTCCGCGACCACTTCCGACATCAGTCGCCCGGTTTCCCGCTCAATGCCCTTGGCGCAAAGGATCACCGGGGCCGATTGCGGGATCAGCGCACTTAGTTCCAGAAGCCCTTTGCGCATTGCCTGTGCCGGAAGGACGACAAGCACCGCATTGGCGTTTTCAAGCACGGCTTTAGAATCGGTGCTGGCATGAATGCCTTGCGGCAGTTCGATTTCGCCAAGATAGGCGGTGTTTCGGCGCTGGTCGTTGATCTGCGCTACGGTTTGCGCATCACGCGCATAAAGCCATGTGTCGTGGCCGCTGGTTGCGCTCATGGCTGCGAGGGCCGTTCCCCATGCGCCGCCGCCGAGTACGGCAATTTTTGCCCGCTCACTCATGCTTTTGCTCCGCGACGTCCGGTGCCAAACATGGGGGCTGATTTTTCATCGAGCGGCCAGCGCGAGCGCGGCGCGAGATTAAGTGAATCAGGGCCTTTTGTGGCGGCACGCTCTGCGCCCGCCCAGGCAATCATTGCGGCATTGTCAGTGCAGAGATCAAGCGGCGGTGCGATGAAGCTGAAACCGTGTTTTGCACAAAGCTTTTCCAGCGATGCACGTAGCGTCTTATTGGCGGCAACGCCGCCTGCGACGATCAATGAAGGTGTTGCGCAGTCAGGAAACTCGTGCCTGAAACGCTCCAGAGAGCGCTTGACGCGATCTGACAAGGTGTCGGCCACAGCATCCTGAAAGGACGCGCAAATGTCAGCCACATCCTGATCGGAAAGCGGAGCCAGCTCAGTTGCCGTCTGGCGCACGGCGGTCTTAAGACCAGAGAAGGAGAAGTCGAGCCTTGCCTCGCCTTTAAGCGGCCTCGGTAGCGCAAAACGCTTGGGATCGCCTTGCAGCGCCATGCGCTCAACAGCCGGGCCACCCGGATAGGGCAGGCCGAGCAGCTTGGCAGTCTTGTCGAAAGCTTCGCCCAGCGCATCGTCAATCGTGGTGCCGAGGCGTTCATAATCGCCAAGGCCGCGCACGAGAATCATCTGCGTATGACCGCCTGAAACCAGAAGCAGCAGATAAGGAAATGCGAGATCATCGGTCAGGCGCGCTGTGAGCGCATGGCCTTCGAGATGATTGACGGCATAAAATGGCTTGTTTGCAGCCATGGCCATGGCCTTGGCCGTCATCAGGCCAACGATCAAACCGCCGATCAGGCCGGGACCTGCGGTTGCAGCAATCGCGTCCACATCATCGAGCTTGAGATTGGCGTCTTTGAGCGCACGTTCGACCAGCCGGTCGAGCGCTTCGACATGGGCGCGCGCGGCAATTTCCGGCACCACGCCGCCATAAGGCTCGTGTTCGGCGATCTGGCTGAGCACCACATTGGACAAAATATGCCCTTTGCCGTTATCGTCGCGCTCGACGATGGCGGCGGCTGTTTCGTCGCAACTTGTCTCTATTCCAAGAATGCGCATTTGCGGTTAGACCCTGCCTGTCTTGTAATCTGACGTAAAATATTTGAGAAACCCGGTATCATGGACGGCGCGATATGCAAACAGCATCCTTGAAGATTGGCACAAGAGGCAGCAAGCTTGCGCTCGCGCAGGCCTATGAAACGCGTGACCGTCTGATTGCCGCGCATGGTCTGAGCGACGATGCTATCGAAATCATGCCTATGTCGACTGCCGGTGATCGCATTCAGGATCGTCCGCTGTCGCAGGTTGGCGGCAAGGGGCTGTTTACCGAGGAGATCGAGGCAGCGCTGAAAGATGGCCGCATCGATCTGGCTGTGCATTCCACCAAGGATATGCCGACTGTTCTGCCGGAAGGTCTTCATCTGTCTGCGTTTCTTGAGCGCGAAGATCCGCGCGATGCTTTTGTTGGCCGCACGTCCAAGCGCTTTCTTGATCTGCCGCAGGGCGCTGTCGTGGGCTCGTCGTCGTTGCGCCGTCAGGCGATGATCAAGCGCCTGCGTCCTGATCTGCAAGTGGTGATGTTCCGCGGCAATGTCCAGACCCGTTTGCGCAAGCTGGAAGAGGGCGAAGTGGATGGCACCTTCCTCGCCTGTGCCGGGCTAAAGCGGCTGGACCTTGAGGATGTGATTACCGATCTGCTTGATCCGTCCATGTTTCTGCCGGCACCGGGGCAGGGGGCTATCGGCATTGAAACGCGTATCGGGGATGAGAGGATCGATGCACTGCTCAAGCCCCTGGCGCATCGCGATACGCATGTGGCGCTTGCCTGCGAACGCGCATTTCTGGCAACGCTTGATGGTTCCTGCCGCACGCCGATTGCAGGTCTTGCAATTGTGGATGGTGACAAGGTCTCGTTTCGGGGCATGATTCTGACGCCGGATGGCCGTGAGGCGCATGAGGTTACGGCAGAAGGCGTAGCAGCCGACGCAGCCGAGCTTGGCTCTGATGCTGCGAAGCGTGTGCGTGCTGAGGCCGGAGCACAGTTTTTCGAAGGCTGGGAGTAACATTGGCGCAAGCGAACAAGCCAGCAATGGTGGCGCGCGTTTTGATCACGCGGCCTGAACCGTCCGCTTCATTGACGGCTGCAAAGCTTGTTGATCTGGGCTTTTCGCCTGTTTCTATGCCTTTAAGTCGCACTATTGCGCTTGAATTCAATATCAAGAATCAATCCTTCGATGCGCTGGCTGTCACCAGTGTCAATGCATTTCGACATATTGCAGATGAACGGCTCGAATCTCTGAAGATGCTGCCGCTTTTTGCAGTGGGCGAAGGCACAGCGCGTGCGGCGAAAATTGCCGGTTTTCAGCAGGTGATTGAGGGTGGCGGTGACGCCGTAAGGCTTGTGGCAACGATTGCCGGGCATTTGCCGGAAGGCGCCCAAATTCTTTATCTGGCGGGACGTGTGCGTCAGCCAATTTTTGAAGAGCGGGTTTTGCAGGCTGGCCTTCAAATGAAGGTTTGCGATGTCTATGATGTTGAGGCGATTGATTATTCGGCCAATGAAATCAGAGCTGTTTTCAGTGAAGGTCCATTTGTCGCGGTGTTGCTTTATTCTGCCGTCGCAGCAACATTTCTTATTGAGACGATGCGGAAATCAGAGATGCAATTTGATGCGAAAACGAAGGTTTTATGCATTTCCGACCGGGTTGCGCAGGCTTTGCCAGCGCAATGGCGCGCACAGGCACTTGTCGCAGATCATCCGGATGAGAACGGTATTTTTCGTTTGTTTTCCAAACTTTGACTCTTTTGCGCGCAACCTTCCTTCATCTCGTGATTTTATCTGATAAGCTTTACACACATTATTTGCACTACGAGAGGACCTATGGCGAAATCCGGCACTCCGCGACATTCCAAACCGGCAACAAAGCCTGTGACGATCAATCTTGATCCGTCGGATGTTAAACGCGTTGACGAAGCAACAGCGCCAAAGACTGTCCCTGATGCTGAACCGGTTGGCGATCCTGTCAAAAAAGCTGCATCGCAGCCTGAAATCAAGACAGAAGCCAAGACAGAAAAGCCGCCTTTTACGGCGGGTATCAAGTCGGAAACGCCGCGTCCGGCTGCTTCATCCGTACAAAAGTCGAGTTCTGGCGGCTCTTATCTTCTGGCAGGTGTTGCCGGTGGTGTGATTGCGCTTGGTGGTATTCTGGCGCTGCAATGGGGCAATGTTATTCCTTCGCCCGGAGCAAAGGTCACTGCCGAGCAGCTTGCACGTATGGAACAGCAGATTGCGGAACTGCGCTCTAATCCAGCACCTGCACCGCTTGATGATGCCAGCAAGACGGAATTTGCCAATCTCCAGAAGAATGTCGAAGCAGCTGAAATCAAGGCGGAAGCCGTTGCGGGAAGCCTTACCGAGATACAGCAGCAGTTTGATGCGCTGCCAAAGGCGCAGGAAGGTGCTTCGCCCGTCGATATTTCAGCGTTGACGTCACGCATTGAAATTTTGGAAACCCAACTGAGCGATGCCAAGAATCAGGCCGATCAGGCAGCAGCGGGTGTTTCGGGCAATAGCGGCACCATCTCAACTCTCGAGCAGAAGCTGGTTTCACTACAGGACAAGGTGAGTGAAAGCGCTCGACAGCCCGACGCATCGGCACTGATTGCCGCCAATGCATTGAAAACGGCGATTGATCGCGGCGGATCGTTTAAGGCTGAACTCGATACCTTTGCCTCCGTTGCGCCGCAGGATACGTCTGTTGAAGCACTCACTGCTTTTGCCGACAAGGGCGTCCCGACGATTGCCGATCTGAATGCCTGGTTCGGCGCGGTTGCAAACAAGATCGTGGCCACAGAAAACAAGCTCCCCGCCGATGCAGGCGTATGGGACCAGCTTGTTGCGAGTGCTAAAGGCCTCGTCAGTGTTCGTCCCGTGGCGGGCAATGTGAGCGGAACCGGTGTCGGTCCGACAACAGCCCGCATGGAAGCAGCGCTTCATTCCGGTGATCTTGAGCGTGCTATTTCGGAATGGGAGCAGCTTCCTGCTGATGCAAAGGCGGCTTCTGAAGAGTTTGCCGGGCAGATGAAGGCGCGGCGCGATGCGGATGCATTGATCCAGCGGCTTGTCGCCGACAGTCTGAAACCGAAAACTGCAACAGACGCCACGGCGCCAAACTAAGGAGGCGTCGTCCATGCTGCGTGTGATTTTTTACTTCGCTATCGTCGTCCTGCTGGGTTTTGGCTTTTCATGGCTTGCCGATCGTCCGGGCGAGCTTGATGTTACCTTTGCAGGCAATCACTACAATGTACCGCTGATCACCGCTGCTGCGGGTGTCGTGGCTATTGTTGCTGCAATTCTGATCCTCTGGTGGCTGATCAAGAGCATTATTCAGTCTCCATACACGCTGCGCCGTCATTTTCGTGCGCGCAAACGTGACCGTGGCTATCAATCGCTTTCAACGGGGCTGATCGCTGCTGGAGCAGGGGATGCGGAAGCCGCGCGCCGCATGACAAAGCAGGCTGGCAAGTTGCTCAATTCCGATCAGGAGCCGTTGATCAAGCTCCTTGAAGCCCAGACAGCCATGCTTGAAGGCCGCACGGATGACGCCCGCAAGGGGTTTGAAGCCATGATCGAAGACCCGGAAACCAAGCTTCTGGGCTTGCGCGGTCTGTATATCGAGGCACAGCGCGTTGGCGCACGTGAGGCGGCGCGCCATTATGCGGCGGAAGCCGCAAAAGAAGCGCCGCAGCTTGAATGGGCATCGTCCGCCGTCATGGGCCAGCTTTGTTCCGATGGCGATTGGGATGGGGCGTTGAAGCTTGTTGATGCGCGCAAGCAGGCATTGGCGCATGGCAGGGACGTTGTGAAGAAGGAACGTGCAGCGCTTCTGACCGCAAAGGCTATTGCTACGGTCGATGTGGATCATGCCCAGGCCAAGGCGAATGCGCTTGAAGCGAATAAGCTCGCGCCTGATCTTGTGCCTGCGGCAGTGGTTGCAGCGCGTGCGCTGTTTGCGGATGGCGAAGTGCGCAAAGGCTCGAAAATCCTTGAGGCCGCCTGGAAGCGCTCGCCACATCCAGATATCGCTTCGACCTATGTTTATGGTCGTGCCGGTGACACGGTTCAGGATCGGCTGAAACGGGCAAAACATCTCGTGACGCTGCGCTCCAACAATGCCGAGGGTAGTCTGGCGCTGGCGCGTGCGGCCTATGAGGCAGGCGATTATCGTTTGGCGCGGGATAATGCCGAAAAGGTGTTGCGCGGTGCGCCACGCGAGAGCGCCTATCTGTTGCTTGCTGATATTGAAGAAGCCGAGACGGGCGATCAGGGCAAGGTGCGGCAGTGGCTTGCACAAGCCGTCAAAGCGCCGCGCGATCCGGCATGGACGGCTGACGGCTATGTTTCAGAACAATGGTCGCCGGTATCGCCTGTAACAGGCCGGCTGAACAGCTTTGAATGGAAGGTGCCTGTCGAGCAGCTTTCGCCGGTGATCGAAGTGGAAAAGCCGGAAATTGCCGAGGCCATTGCTGAGCACACAGCCATTGTTCCGTTTGAAAAGCCGGTGAACAAACCGGAGTTTGATGATGTGGTTGAGGCTGAGGTGGTTGTACCTGATGCCGAGCCGGTGAAGGTAACACCGCCGCCCAAAATCGCTGAGGTCGAAAAACCAGCGGTGATCGATGCAATTTCATCTGAGGACGTGGAAGAGCACGTCGATCATGCGAAACCCCGCACGGCGCATATCATTGTCGATGATCCGGGTGTGGACGAAAGCAAGTCATCGCAGAAGGCACAAAACGGACTAAGACTGTTCTAAGTTGTGATGAAAATCGCGCATCTTGTCGCCCGCAAAACCTCAATGGAGTTCACTCCACTTTTGGTTTCGCTCCTAAAGATGAACGATTTTCCCGCTCAGCGTTGCGCCGGTTAAATCGTCAGAAAGACCTAAATAGTCTTCTAAAGGTGATAAATTGTTGCCTAAAGACCACGCATGCCCGGTGTTGCGCTGTTGAAACCCGGTGAAGATGGTTTGATCTCTTGTGCGAAGCGATCAGCTCGTTACTTTCAACTCTTCTAAAGAGGCGACAGCTTGTCGTGTTTCAGTGGTGAGGGTGAATGTTCGATCGTCTGCTGGATTTTCTGAAAGAGCTACCGGGCAACGGTTTGCGTGAGCGCGGCGAGAAATTTTCCGATGATGATCCAAGACTGGCCGCTGCTGCATTGATGTTTCACATCATGGATGCGGACGGCGATGCGCGCGAGGTGGAGCGTGCCAAGCTTTCAGCTATGCTTTCGCAGAAATATGGCTTGAAGGGCGATGCCCTCAAACAACTCATTCGTGCTGCGGAAGAGGCGGATCAGGAATCAATCAGCCTCTCGGACTTCACATCCGTTCTCAAACGCCATCTCGATTATCAGGCACGTCTCGATTTCATCGCGCTGATGTGGAACATCGTCTATGCCGATGGTGTGGCCAGCGAGGTAGAGGTCGATGTGATGTGGCGTGTGGCTGATCTTATCGGCATCAAGGCGCAGGATCGTGATCAGATCGAAGCGCAGGTTCAGGCTGGAAACAAAGCCATGCCCGAAGCCTGATGAGGTTGTATGAATGCGTATCCCGAAAAGTCACTTTTCGGGATACATTTCCGGTTTTGATCAGTCCTTGCCGAGAAGGCCTTTCCAGATGATCGCGCCGATGGCCGCGCCAACGAGCGGAGCGACCCAGAACAGCCAGAGCTGATTGACTGCGCCGGTTTCTGCGAACAGTGCCGCAGCCGCGGAACGGGCCGGATTAACGGACGTGTTGCTGATTGGGATTGAAACCAAATGGATCAGCGTCAGCGACAGGCCAATAGCAATTGGAGCAAATCCTGAAGGGGCCGATGATGACGTCGAGCCGAGAATGACGATCAGGAAGAATGCCGTTAGCACGATTTCAACGAGCAGAGCTGAGGTGAGGCTGTAGCCACCGGGCGAAAGTTCGCCATATCCGTTGGATGCAAAACCACCAACCGAGAAATCGCTTTTGCCGGTTGCGATCAGATAGAGAATGGCTGCCGCAGCAATGCCGCCCAGAACCTGTGCGATCCAGTATGGGATAAGGTCTTTCGCAGGAAAACGACCGGCAACCAGCAGGCCCAGCGATACGGCTGGATTGAAGTGACCGCCGGAAATGCCCCCTACAGCATAAGCCATTGTCAGAACGGTGAGACCGAAGGCCAGCGCAACGCCCGCAAAGCCGATCCCGAGTTCGGGATATGCGGCCGCGAAGATTGCGCTACCGCAGCCGCCGAAGACGAGCCAGAATGTTCCAAAAAATTCCGCAGACAGTTTGTTCAACATGGAAGTCCCCAGTGTTGGTGTAGTGGTAATTGCCAGTGCGAATCACATATATAAATATATATCCAACTTTTTTCTTACTTCAATCGCGTTTTATTGGTCGTATAGTTTGTGTTTTTTGCTTAAAATCGCCTATATATCAGTAAATTACGCGTCAATTTTTATTTATATTAGATTTTACTTTTAAATAAACAGATCATTTAAAATGGACCCGAAAAGCCCTTAAATTGGCCGCTTTCTGGCCTTAATTTAAATCATGCTGGGCGGGTGTGTTGTATATTGCGGGGGCAAGTGCACGCACGCTATAAGGGATTTTTCATACAGCGCATTGCGATGAAAATGATTTCGATAAAGCGGGTGTTTCGTGGGCATTAGAGGGAGTCGCCAGCCTTGAATATTCAACTTGAGGCACGAACATGCAGATTGATTCTGCAATCCGTGATGGTCGTCGCTGTTGGCGCGCTCGTATCAGGCTGTGCAGCCGCAGCATGGTCGGAAACCGTTCGGATCGATAGCAGGCCTGCGATGCCGACTGAATGTGCCGGCTGGCAGCGGATCGACCTCAAGCAACGAACAGCCATGGTTCTTTTGCGCGAAGATGCGCGGCTTGCGACCGATATCGATTCCCACAATCTCAAAGGCCGCAATCTCGGCTGCTGGGAATAAGTCTCTTTTAAAGATTTGACGTTTTGCGATGCGCCCACGGCTGACGCCGGTTTTGGCGCAGGATATTTTGTTGCGCCTGTCCCAATATTTGCCTGAATGTTCTGCGTTATAAAAACACAATGCTCGCGCAATTTTTACAGATGATTCCGGTGGAATTAACCTCACATTAACCATGGAGGTTAAAGGTCGTTCTGGTATCGATTTCATTCGTGGCACCGATGGGTGCACGGACAATTTAGAGAAGCACAGCGGTGATACGTTTCGAGAATGTCGGCCTGAGATATGGCATGGGGCCAGAGATCCTCAAGGATGTCAGCTTCCATATTCCGCCGCGTTCATTCCAGTTTCTGACCGGCCCTTCGGGGGCTGGTAAGACTTCATTGCTGCGCCTTTTGTTTATGGCGCTGAAGCCGACGCGCGGGCTTATCAATATTTTTGGCAAGGATGTTGCACGTCTTGATCACAAGCAGGTGCCGCTGCTGCGTCGGCGCATCGGTATCGTTTTTCAGGACTTCCGCCTGCTCGATCACATGACAACTTATGAGAATGTTGCGCTGCCGCTGCGCGTGCGCGGCAAGGAAGAGGCCACCTATCGTCATGAGGTGGAGGAGCTGCTGCACTGGGTCGGTCTTGGCGACCGCATGAATGTGTTGCCGCCGGTGCTTTCGGGTGGTGAAAAGCAGCGTGCAGCGATTGCGCGCGCCTTGATTGATCAACCCGAACTGCTTTTGGCGGATGAGCCGACAGGTAATGTCGATCCGCCACTTGCCAAGCGCTTGTTGCGGCTTTTCGCCGAGCTTAATCGCTCCGGAACTGCGGTCATCATCGCGACGCATGATCTTTCCCTGATGGAACAGATCAATGCGCGGCGCATGATCCTCGAACATGGGCGGCTCGATATTTATGATTGATGCTGGCAGACACCGCCCAAATGCTTTGCGTAAAATGATGGATGATGTGCGCATACGCTTTGAGGATCTCAAAGATATGCTGCTGGTGCGCATCGGCAAACGCAGAAAGCGCAAAGGGCCAAGTCCCATTGTGCCTGATGGCAGCGTGACCGGCACGGCCCTTGTGGCGGTGATTGCGATCATGACCTTTCTTGCCTGTCTCACCCTTGGCGGCGTCACGCTGGTGCGGGCATCGGCTGCGCAGTGGCAAAGCCAGATTGCGCGTGAGGCAACCATCCAGATACGCCCGGTTGACGGGCTTGATATGGAAAAGGCGTTGCAGGATGCCAGTTCCATTGCGCGGGGGTTTGCAGGCGTCAAAGATACAAGCGTCATCGACAAGGATGCGACGGCGCGTCTTCTGGAGCCATGGCTTGGCACCGGCCTCAATATTGATGAATTGCCGGTGCCGCGTCTGGTTGTCGTGACGATTGATGAGAATTCGCCGCCGGATTTTGAAACCATGCGCGCTGAAATCACCCGCGCAATTCCAAGTGCGAGTTTCGACGATCACCGCACATGGGTCGACAGGCTGGTTTCGATGGCCAACACCACTGTGCTGATTGGCACAGGCGTGTTGTCGCTGGTGATTGCGGCCACGGTTCTGACGGTTATTTTTGCGACGCGTGGAGCAATGTCCGGCAATGGGCATATTATTGAGGTTCTGCATTTCATCGGTGCGGAATCGAAATTCGTTGCGCGTGAGTTCGAATGGCACTTTTTCCGCACAGCCCTCAAAGGCGCACTGTTTGGCGGGATGGCCGCCATGCTGGTGTTCTTCGTATTCTCCTGGTGGGCATCACGGCAGATGGCGACCCCTGCCGGTGATCAGGCTGCGGCCATGTTTGGAAATTTTGCTATTGGTCGCGATGGCTATATCGGTGCGGCGGCGATTATTCTTCTGGTGAGTGTGCTGACGATGCTGACCAGCCGTTTGACGGTTGTTCGTCAGCTTGCCACTATGGACGGTCCGGGAGTGCGTGCCGAATGAGCGTCTTTTTTGCCAGTAGCGGGAGCAAGACGCGAATTACCGGTAATTCTCCGGGTTATCGCCGCAATGATGGCTATGATAACAACGGAAATATGCGCGACATTCAGAAGACAGCATTTGATGGGTATCCGGAAAGCATTGATGCAGACGCAGGAAAGCAAACGGGTGCTGTGGTATGGCGCCGCAGCCGTGCAGCCAATGCGCAGTCTCCGCTTGCGCCGGCAGTCGGTAAATTTTTATGGTCTGTGCTAATGCGTGTATTTCGACGGCTTCAGCCTGTTTCCATTGTTCTCTTTCTGGTCCTTGTTGCCTTCCTGATCGGCTTTGTTGCCTTCAGCGAGAAAGTCACCAGTATGCAATCGCCAGTGCTTGCAGAACCCGCCGATGCTATTGTGGTTCTGACGGGGGGGCAGTCGCGCATACATGCAGCACTTGATCTTTTGAAAGACAAACAGGGTCAGCGCCTGCTGATCAGCGGTGTGCATCCATCGACAACAGAAAAATCCCTGCAGCGCGCCACGCAGGTTGATCAGAAACTGTTTGATTGCTGCGTCGATCTTGATCGTTCGGCTCGCAATACCGTGGGCAACGCCACGGAGAGTGAGCGCTGGATCCGTAGCAACAATTATCATCGCGTGATCGTCGTCACCAATAATTACCATATTCCGCGCAGCATTCTCGAAATGTCTTATCGCATGCAGGATGTGGAATTTGTGCCTTATCCGGTTGTAAACGGCGAGAACCGCACACATAGCTGGGTTGCCGAGGGCGACACATTGCGGGTTCTGTTCATTGAATATGTGAAATATCTTGGAGCAGCCGTCCGCGTGGGCGGGGCCAGGATCGCCGACGGTTTATTGAACTGACGCAGAATTGAGCATCGGCTGGTAAGATTTCCTTATGGAAAATTCCAAACTTCCTGATATATCGGTTTCCGCAGCTTTCATGGGAAAGCTCTGAATTTCTTTTGCCTGATGTTTTCGCGTCAGGTTCATTTAAGGTTTTCGCCGATACGATGCTTCTCTATCTGCGCTCCATCCTGTTCAATCTCGCCTTCTACATCGGCACAATCGTGCAGATGATCCTCTATACGCCGTTTTATTTTCTGCTGCCGCGCAAGAAGGCGTGGATCGTCCCCAAAACATGGGCGCGCGTCAATCTCTGGCTGCAAAAACATATTGCGCGCACCGATTATGAAATTGAAGGTCTGGAGAATATTCCAGAGGGTGCATATATCGTTGCGCCCAAGCATCAGTCGGCATGGGACACCTATGCGTTTCTGCCGCAGTTGGATGATCCGGTTCTGATCCTCAAGCGCGAGCTGATGCGCATACCGCTGTTTGGCTGGTATGTCGCAAAAATGGAAATGATCCCGGTTGATCGCGGCTCGCGCGTCAAGGCGCTGCATTCCATTACCAAGGGTGCGGAGAAGGCGATTGCCGAGGGCCGCCAGATACTGATCTATCCCGAAGGGACGCGTCGTTCACCCGGTGCGCCGCCGCAATACAAATATGGCATTGTGCATCTTTATGAAGCGCTGAACCTTCCGGTTTTGCCAATCGCGCATAATGCCGGGCTTTACTGGCCTCGTCGCAAGTTCCTGCGTTTTCCGGGAACCATTCGCGCGCGTGTTCTGCCGCTCATCCCGGCAGGACTTGAAAAGGAGGAATTTCTGCGTCGACTGATCGAGACGACGGAAAATGCCTGCGATGAACTTCTGGTCGCGGCAAGCCGCGATGCCAATGCTCCGCCCATGCCACCGACAGCCGTTCAGCGGCTCAAAGAGCTTGGTGAATAATCCCCTTAACAACCACATCTCTCCCATTACGCTCTGTTTCGGCTGACGAGAACGACAATTCGCCGCGTTTTGTTGAACTTTCGTTTTTCTTGCACGCAATCATGAAACCCGTTATCAGAGCGCGACACGAAAGGACCCATCATGAATATTGATGCTATCTCCATCGGCAACAATCCGCCAGAAGACGTCAACGTGATCATCGAAGTGCCGGTCGGCGGACAGCCGATCAAGTATGAGATGGACAAGGAAGCTGGCGCTCTGATTGTGGACCGTTTCCTCTATACGCCTATGACCTATCCGGGCAATTACGGCTTCGTGCCGCACACGCTTTCGGAAGATGGCGACCCGATCGACGTTCTGGTTTGCAATACCCGTCCGCTGATTCCTGGCTGCGTGATCAATGTCCGCCCGATCGGCGTTCTGGTCATGGAAGACAATTCCGGCAAGGACGAGAAGATCATTGCGGTTCCTTCGCCAAACCTGACGCAGCGTTATGCAAAGGTGCATGATTATTCCGATCTTCCGGAAATCACACTCAAGCAGATCGCCCATTTCTTCGAGCATTACAAAGATCTGGAACCCGGCAAGTGGGTGAAGATCGGTGACTGGGGTGATGAAGATTACGCGCGCAAGTTTATTGTCGAAGCGATTGAGCGCGCCAAGGGCAAATAATTCAGCTCTGATCGTATAACAAAAACGCCCGGGTCAAAGCCCGGGCGTTTTTGTTTATGCTGTTCTTACGATCTTCTCAGAGAAGAGCGGGAAGCAGTGTCGTCCACATGAACTGGCGGATAAAGAAGATAATCAGCAACAGAACGATTGGCGAAATATCAATGCCGCCGAGATTGGGCAGAATGTTGCGGATCGGACGCAGCACCGGCTCGGTGACCTTGTAAAGGAACTCGCCGATGGCACCGACGAAACGGTTGGAAGAATTGACGACGTTGAACGCATAGAGCCATGAGAAAATGGCGCTTGCGATGATGATCCACGTATAGATATCGAGCGCCAGATCAATGGTGCGGAACAATGCGATCATAAAGTCTTCTCCTTGAGAACTTGCCGAGATGTAGCGTTTGCATTCGTCAAGAACAAGACCTGTTGCCTTGGATTTTCATGCGCGCATCAATCATGGCGTCTGGTGACATCGGCTACGCGCTTCTATATCAATTTTGGCGGGGATGAATTTCATCTGCCTTGTAACGTCCGTGCGGGGCAACTGATCAAATATGAAGCTCTTTGGAATCTGGCCTCTGGTAACGGAGAGAATTTACAGGCTGCACGGCGAAAGGGTCGTGTGGTTTTCCAGAATGAGCCGCAAGGGCCTTGGATTAACCGGCATCCTTTCCAGCCATGCAAAGGTGCCTTTCTGGCAAACCCAGAGCTACAACGCTTATATCGGTATTTCCTTTGCCACAGGCGCATTTATATTCGCACTGGCAAGCATTCTGATGTTTTGCTCGCTGCGCTGGTCACAGCTTGCCAATATCACAAATCTGACGTTCTTCGTGGGTTCGATCCCGTTTACGCTTGCTGCAAGCCTCCAGCACTTCCAGTCGGCCAATTCACCGGATTTCACAAAAGACGCACCAACGCAGGCAAGGGCTGCACGCCGCCTGTCGATTATAGGATGGCATCCGAAAAGTGCGGGCTGGCTGAGTTCCTTCACGCAATGGGTTGGAACGATTGCCTTCAATATCAGCACGTTTAACAGCATTGCCGCACCCGGTTCCCATGAACTGAGCGTTCTTGAGATATGGGCGCCAAACTTTGAAGGATCGGTGCTGTTTCTTGTCTCGGGTTATCTCGCTTTCGTGGAAGTTGGAAACAAGCACTGGAGCTGGCGTCCGAAAAATCTGTCATGGCAGATTGTTTTCATCAATCTTTTGGGGTGCATTGCATTCATGATTGCCGCCGTAACCCCAACCTCTCCGATCAGAGACGATGCGCTTTGGCTGCTGGCCTATTCCAACACCCATACACTGATCGGTGCATTGTATTTCCTGATGTGAGCTCTGCTGCTTGTTCGGGAAAGCCGCTTTGCCAAATCCGGCTGAGCAGCTCTAGATCGCGTTTTGCTTTGCGATGCTCATGCCGATCAGATCATTGACATGTTCCAGCGCATGATCGCGTACGCGCATATTGCGCAGATGCTCAAGCGTGTTGGAAACATAGTCGATATTCGCACCAGAATCGCCGCGTGCAGATGCCACAATTGCCGCAGCTTCCTCGGCTTTGAGTGATCCCGCATATTGGGTGTGGCGGCGGTCCGCAATATAGGTGACAGCCTTCACGTCGCGACCATCGGCAAGACGCAGCCCCAGCCATTTTTCGTGATAGACGTTGTTCGACATTTCACGTTCGCGCAAATAGACCATGACCTCATCCGTCATGTCGCCCGGAACACGGAAAGCAATACCAAGGCAGGAGCCGCCCGCATCCAGTCCCAGCACAAGTCCGGGATGATCCGGTGTTCCGCGATGCACATGCGAATATATGCACAGGCTGCGACGATAGCCATGCAGACGTGCACGCATGGTTTCAACATGCGCAAAGCCCGGCCTCCACATCAGTGAGCCGTAACCAAATACCCAGAAATCATTCATTCGCTGTTCGTCGGTGTGCCGTGTCATGATGAGAATCAATATATGTTCAATTATGGCGAGTTTTTATCGATAATCACACGATATACCGCATTTTTTAATCGGCGAAACTTTGCACGACTCATTCCTGCCATAATATGAACACCACTTGGCGAGAACAGAAACAGATATGATAATCTATTCGTATTCGTGACATGTTCCGATAGGTCAGACACTTACCGATGAAACGGGGCTTTTTCGATGGTGCATGCTGGAATTGAATCCAAGAAATCCAGAAAGCGCCCAATCACGATTGCGGTTATCGTCCTTGTGCTTGTTGCTGCTTATACGGCAGGCTGGTTCATTGTGGCAGGCAAGATTGAAGCGCGCGCCAAGGCCGATATGGTCAAGCTCGCATCGCAAGGTGTGGGCGTGCAGTGCGAAGACCTGCACATGGGCGGCTATCCTTTGCGCGTCAACGTGATTTGCTCCAGCATCTCATGGCAGAAACCATCTGAAGGCATGGCGCTGCGTGCAGGCCGCTTCACATCCGGCTCACCAGTCTATGCGCCACGCTCGCTCAGCAATGCGCTAACAGGCCCGGCCTTTGTCGAGTTCCCGGGCATCAAGCCTCTGGAAATCAACTGGAACACATTCACTTCCAATACGCGTCTTGCCCGTCCGTTTCCAACCGAGATCGAGCTGAATGCGCGTGATGTGAGCGTGGGGTTGCGAACTGAAACCACGACCACTGAACAGATCAGCAAGCTTGAGCAGATGAATTTTCGCATGAGCAGTGAAGATGATCAGCTTAAGATCAACGGTCGTTTTGCAGCGCTGAAACTTGAGCCTTATCTTATCGGCAATGCCAAAAGCCCCGAAATTGACGGTTTGGTGGATATGGAAGTGGCGAATGCCGCAACATTCCTGGCTCCCAGCCCAGCGCCGTTCAATGAACGTATGCGCGGGCATAGCGGCGTGATCCATCAGGCGTTTTTATCGATGCCGAATGGTGCCATGCTTTCGGTTTCAGGACCGTTTTCTGTTGATCTTGAAGGCCAGATTGATGCTGCGCTGAAAGTCACGTTGGTCAATCCACAATCTTTTGCGCAGGCTGGCCAGACCGTATTTCCTGAACAGGGCGGTAATATAGCCACCGTTCTTTTTGCGCTTTCTGCTATGCCGAAAGACGAAAACGGCAATCCCACGATAGAGATTGCCGTTCGCAAGGGAAGAGCCAGTGCCGGCTTTATTCCGCTCGGCCGTTTGCCGAGCCTATAGGGATATGGGGCAGTTTTGAGCTGCCCTTTTTTAGTTATTCGCCCGGTTGTGGCGCTGCCTGACGCCCGAAATTCGGCGCATCGACTTCCTGACCAGCATCGATAATGCTGCGGCGAACGGCACGCGTGCGGCTAAACAGATCGAACAGCGCGTCGCCGTCGCCCCAGCGGATTGAGCGCTGCAGCGATGCGAGATCTTCCGAGAAGCGCGCCAGCATTTCAAGGATTGCATCCTTATTATGCAGGCAGACATCGCGCCACATGGTCGGGTCCGATGAAGCCAGACGTGTGAAATCGCGAAAACCCGAAGCCGAATATTTGATGACTTCTGATTTTGTTACCTGTTCCAGATCGCTTGCGGTGCCGACAATATTGTAAGCAATGATATGCGGCAGGTGTGAAACAATGGCCAGCACCAGATCATGGTGCTGCGGGTCCATCTGGTCAAGACGAGAGCCACAGGCGGTCCAGAAGGCCGACAGCTTGTCGATAGCGCTCTGATCGGTGTCGGGCAGGGGCGTGAGAATGCACCAGCGATTGGTGAACAGCTCTGCAAAACCGGCATCAGGTCCTGAATATTCCGTTCCGGCCAGTGGGTGACCCGGAATGAAATGCACGTTTTCAGGCAGTTCCGGCTGCATCTGCGCAATTACTGACGCTTTGGTCGAGCCAACATCAGTGACGATGGCACCGGGTTTGAGGCTGCCTGATATCTGACGCGCCACCGTGCCGGACGAGCCAACCGGCACCGAGACGATGACGAGATCGGCGTCTTTGACGGCCTCAGAGCTGTCAGTAAAATAGCTGTCGCCGAGGTTGAGTTCCTCGGCGCGTTTGAGTGTTTCAGCGCTGCGCGTGGCAATGGCGATATGATCGGCCAGACCTTCGCGGCGGATGACGCGCGCCAGCGACGAGCCGATAAGGCCGATGCCGATAAGCGCGATTTTTTCAAAATGGGTTTCAGACATTGTTCTATTTTAAAAACTCAGTGAGAGCGGCGACAACGCCGCGATTGGCCTCTTCCGTGCCGACGGTCATGCGCAACGCATTGGGGAAGCCGTAGCCGCCAACGCGCCGCAAGATATAGCCGCGCTTTGAAAGATACTCGTCCGCCTTATCTGCCGAATGTGCGGCATCGTCGGGAAAATGCATCAGCAGGAAGTTTGTCACGGATGGTGTGACGCGAAGACCAAGCTTCGTGAATTCGTCATTGAGCCATGACAGCCATTTTTCATTATATTCGACAGATTTAACCACATGCGCGCGGTCGCGGATTGCGGCTGCACCGGCAGCAATCGCTGCCGAGTTCATGTTGAACGGGCCACGAATACGATTGACCGCATCAATGATGTGCAAAGGCGCATACATCCAGCCAATACGCAGGCCCGGCAGGCCATGGATTTTTGAGAAGGTACGCGTCATGACGACATTTTCGTTTGACGATACCAGTTCAAGCCCCGCTTCATAATCGTTGCGACGTACATATTCCGCATAGGCTGCATCGAGAACCAGCACGACATGTTTTGGCAGGCCTGCATGCAGACGACGCACTTCTTCAAACGGCAGATATGTGCCGGTCGGATTGGCGGGATTTGCGATGAAGACGATTTTTGTACGCGCTGTAACACCTGCAAGGATCGCATCGACATCGATGCGTTCGTTCTTTTCCTTGACTGTTACAGGTGTTGCACCTGCGCCAAGCGTCTGGATCTTATAGACGGCAAAGCCATGCTCGGTGATGATGGCTTCATCTTCGGGCGCAAGATAGGTCTGGCAGAGAAGGCCGAGCAATTCGTCCGAGCCATTGCCGCAGATGATATTGCCGATGTTCAGGCCCTGCGATTCAGCGATGGCTTCGCGCAGCGCAAGTGCCTGTCCGTCCGGATATATCGCCAGATGATCGGCCCAATATCGATAGGCCTCAACCGCATGAGGGCTGGGACCGATCGGGGTCTCATTGGAGGAGAGCTTATAGACCTTTGCAACGCCTTCTACATGTTCCTTGCCTGGCACATAGGCTGCGATGTCGAGCAGACCGGCTTTAGGCTGGGGACGGGAGAGGTTTTGCATATTGGTCATGATTTTGGCTCCGCCAAAAGGACTGATGTTAAGGTTACGCAGCGGGCATAAACCGCAACTGCGTTCAAGTCGAGAAAAACCTTGTTTGGAAGTGCCTCTAGGGCAGAACAGGATTTAGTTTTTTGGCTTTTTTCTTAAACCATTGGCTGGCGAGCCATGCGGTGCGAGTACGGGCACGAAAACGCGGCGTGAGGAGCGCTGGGCTACCGGAAGGCCCTGATAAAGCCGCTTCTGGGCTTCCACCACCAACACGCCTGCAAAGAGCGGCCATAATCTGCGCCCAAGACCTTCCACTGCCATGCAAGGTCGCATCAGCCAGCGACGTTTGACCGGCGGGAAATGCAGAGCATTGCTGATTGTATTGACGGTAAAATTGGCCTCGCGCAGCAAAGCCGTCAACTGCGTGCGGCTATAAGGACGACCGCTGCCAAAAGGCGTGCGATCAAGACGTGCCCACACGCCGCGCCGGTTGGGAACAACGATCACCAGTCGGCCATTGGGGGCAAGCACGCGCCACATTTCTTTGAGGGATTCTGCGGCATTTTCCGAGTATTCCAGCGCATGAACCATCAAAATGCGATCAATGGAGGAATCCGGCAAAGGCAGTTCTTCATCGAAAACCAGAGCGGTTGTCGATTTTTCCACGCTTGGCCAGGCAATCGCCCCCTGACCCGCTGGCATGAAGGCAAAGCTGCGTTCGGTATCTGCGCTGAAACGATCGAGATAAGGCAGGCTATAGCCAAGACCGACAAGGCGTTCGCCCGGAACATGCCCCCAAAGCGCTGCAAGGGCCATACGAATCGAGCGCTCGGCAAGATGGCCAAGGGTGGTTTCATAAAATGAGCGTAGTTCGATGATGTCCGGATGCATGGAAGGCACGCTATATCAAATCAATGGAATGGCAAATGGTGCATTTTCCTAAAAGCATGATATAGAGCGGACCTTTCAAAGCTATTTTATGCTTATAATTCAGGAGACGCAGCAGATGCCTCATGTCGGCGGCAAAACGATTGATGTGCTTTTCAGTCCGGAAGAAATCGCTGCGCGCAATCTTGCGCTTGCGCAGGAAATCGCCAAACGGGATTTCCACAACCTGCTGACGATATCTATCCTCAAGGGATCATTCATCTTTGCAGCCGATCTTATTCGCGCCATGCATGATGCAGGTGTTGAGCCGGATGTCGAATTCATCACCGTTTCCAGCTATGGCAAGGGCACGACCAGCACCGAAGTGCGCCTGTTGCGCGATATCGACAGCGATGTGCGCGATCGCGATGTGCTTCTGATCGACGATATTCTTGAATCCGGCAAAACGCTCAAATTCGTGCGTGAACTGATGATTGAACGCGGTGCGCGCAGCGTCAGCATTGCCGTGCTGCTCGATAAGAGCGTGCGCCGTAAAGTCGACCTGCACGCCGACTTCGTTGCTTTTGAATGCCCCGACTATTTTGTCGTTGGCTATGGCATGGATGTGGGCCACTCGTTCCGGCAACTGCCCTATGTCGGGCACGTGAAGGAATAGCCGATATTTCTGCTCTTCGTTAGCTTTCGCATTATCCTCAAGCAAAACCGCTTCGCACTTTTGCTGGAAATGCTCGAACGGCCTGAAAATGGCGTTTTGCTGCGCTTCCGGTGCTCATATGATGCTGTGAGACGCATAGCTTTATCCGAAAAGTCTGCAACTTTTCAGAGCTATGCGTGAAAGTACATTCCGCGCCGGTTCTCACAAATCATTATTTTCGGCACGTTATAACCAAAATCTCTCGCGGCTATCGGCAGACGTATGAGAAGCGCTGAAAATGCTTTGATTAGTCGAACTGCAACAGCCGCTGGAGATATTCTTTCTCCATCTGTGGTGTCAGCGCGTTACCAAGCTTGCGGCGGATTTCATCGAGAATTTCACGGGCGCGCTGAATATCAATCTCACCCGGAATCTTGACGTCGTTGCCGTCCGACATGCCGTTGCCTTGCTGACGGCCCAGCGGGTCACGGCCTTGCTGGCCGTTTTGTCCGCTTTGGCCCTGACCCTGCTGTCCCATGGCCTGCTGCATCTGTTTCATCATATCGCGGCCACCGCGACGCAGCGCATCCAGTGCATTGCCCTGCTGGTCGCTGGCTTCCGAGCCTTCGCTGCGGCCCAATGCATCGGCGGCATTGCCCATCGATTTGTCCGCGTCGGAGAAATCCTTGTTGGGATCAATCCCCATGCCTTTGAGCTCTTCACCGAGTTTGCTCAAATCCTGCTGAAGCTGCTGTTGTTGCTGTTGCAGATTGCGCATGGCTTCTGCCATTTCTGATGGTGTGCCGCCTGACTGACCGCCTTGCTGCGATTCACCCTGACCCATCGAGCCATCATCGCCGGGCATCTGGCCGTCTTCGCCAAATTCACCTTCGCCATTATTGAACTGCTGCTGCATCTTCTGATCAAGATTGAACGTCTCGTTCATCATCTGCTGCTGGCGGCGCATCAGATCGCCCAGCTTGTTCATCTGCTGCTGCATCTGGTTGGCCTGCCCCTGGCCTTGCCCTTGCTGGCCGGGTTGCTGCTGCTGGCCCATCTGCAGATTGTTCATCAGGTCCTGCAATTGCGACAGAAGCTGCTCCGCCTGATCGCGTGATCCCTGACGTGCCAGATTTTCGATCTGGTCCATCATGCGCTGCAAATCCTTGTCGGTGAGCATGCGCGCATTGGGGTCCATCGGCTGGTTACGGGCATTTGGATTTTGTTGTTGGCGCTGGGCAAATTCGCGCAGAAAATCCTGCATTGCCTTGCGCAATTCTGCGGAGAGTTGTTCGATCTGTTCCTGCGAAGCGCCATTTTGCAATGCATTGCGCAGCGCCTCCTGTGCCTGACGCAGACGCTTTTCGGCTGCCGACAGATTACCATCTTCAATGCCAAGCGCTACCTGCCACATATAGTCTGCGGTATCGCGCAAGGCGTCGTCGCCGGTGGCGAGCCGTAAGCGCGTGCGGATCGTTACCAGCCCAAGATAATGGGCGGTGTTCTTGATGGTTTCGTCAGGCCGGATCATCAGTGCCGAGAGCATATCTCGGACATGATCGCGTTGTGTGGCATCAAGCGCAAGAATGCGGCGCTGTTCTGCAACAGCCTTGGCAAGTGGATTGGTGAACGGGCGTTCGGGCAGGGTGATGATCTTGGTTTCGCTGCGCGCGCTCTTGCCACCCGCATCGGTTACAACAAGTGTGAGCGCCACTTTCTGGCCTGCCCATGGATGCTCGGACAGGTCTTTGGCGGTGGTTGCTTCTTTGGTTCCGCGGCGCGGAAGGGCAAGCGGAAGGTCAGGCGCTTCATAAAGCGGGGCGGTTTCCTCGTCCTCGTGATCAATATCGAGAGGTACGATTTCGCCATAGGCTTTTGCAGGGCCGTAATCATCGGTGATTTCATAGGCAAGCTGCAAAGTGCCGTTTAACGCATGGCTCGGTTCTTTGGTGAACCGAATGGTTGGCGGATTGTCCGGCGTGACTGCAAAAGTCCAGCGTGCGTCGGTGCCCGACAGTGCCAGCGTCTGGTCCTGCGTGAGCTCGTAACGGAAGTTACGGCTGCCATCGACAAGTGTCTGCTGCTCTTCGCCTTCCTTTACGGCAACCGCTTGAATTTCACTGCGGTGGCCGGTCGAATCAGTTGTCGTCAGTCGCTCGGAACTGCCACCAATGACCCGGATATTGACGATGCTGCCCTGTGGTACGGTAATAGGCTTGGTATTCGCTGCTTGATCGATCGTGGTGCTGAGATAAACCGGTGCACGCCCGGTGTATTGCGGCGGTGTTACCCATGCATCAATACGTGCGACGGCTGTTGCTTCGCCTGCGCGGATTTGAAATGCATCTGCAATGCGTCCGCTGTTGGGGCTGAGGCTATAGGCAAACGCAGTGACAAACAGCAACACGACGATGGCGCGCAGTGCGAAAGGATCACGCTCTGGAATATGAGGGCGCGGAACGCCTGATTGCAGATTTTTGAGGCGCTCTGCCATGCGCCGCCTGTGTTCGTGCCAAAGCGCAACAGCAAAGGGATCATTGGTGCCAGTTGCCATCTGTCCGCTCTGAACGGCCAGCGGCTCGTGGATCAGGCCGTTTACATCTTCAATGCGAGCGGTAATGGCATCATCATCGGGCAGGCGAAAACGGAAGGGCAGATAAAAGGCAACGAGGCCAGCAAGGGCAAACAGCCCAAGCACGCCAAGATGCAACCAGCGCGGCATCAGCGCGAAGAGCCCAAACCAGCTTAAGCTTGCAAAAAGCGCTATCAAAAGAATCAGCGGCAGTACGAGAGGCCATAGTCTCTCGAAGCTGATCGTCAGAAAGCTTTGCAGATGAAGACGGCGCAAAGCAGCCCCATCGCCGGAAAACAGGCGGAAAAACGCATCGCGCTTGCGGATTGGCAAGTCTTTGCTGGCTTTTTTCTGCTGTGTCATCGGTGCTTTCTGATGCGTGTAACGCCTATAATTTCCTCATAGAATAACACGCATCATGGCAAAGGCGAGGCTTTCACTTGAATTAGAGCCAATCCGGTACGGAATCGAGTGCCAGAAGCTCCTCATAGGTCCGGCGCGGACGAATGACGTGGTAGCGGTCGCCATCCACCAGAACTTCCGGGATCAGAAGACGGCTGTTATAGGTGCTCGACAGAACTGCACCATAGGCACCTGTCGTGCACACGGCAATCAGATCGCCGGGGGCAGGTTTTGCCACTTCGCGGTCGACGCCGAGATAGTCGCCGGTTTCGCACACAGGGCCAACGAAATCGGCGCGAATGCGTGGGGCATTATCTTTGGTTTCAATGACCGGCTTGATGTCGTGGAAGGCTTCATAAAGCGTCGGGCGGATGAGATCGTTCATTGCCGCATCAACGATGACGAAGTTCTTGGCGTCGCCTTCCTTGACGAAAATCACTTCCGTGATCAAAAGACCAGCATTGCCAACGATGAGACGGCCCGGCTCGAACACGGTTTTCAGGCCCAGCGGCTTGATGTGTTTTGCGACGATTTCCGCATAGGCCACCGGCAGCGGTGGCGGATTGTTGTCGGTGCGATAGGGAATGCCAAGCCCGCCGCCCACATCGACATGGCGGATGTTGTGGCCGTCGGCCTGCAATTCCTTCACAAGCTCTGCCATCAGCGCAAAAGCATTGTCGAAGGGCTCAAGATCGATGATCTGGCTGCCAATATGCATATCGATGCCGACGACATCAATGCCGGGCAGGCTCGCGGCACGGGCATAGGCCTGACGGGCCTTCACGCGCGGAATGCCGAACTTGTTTTCGGACTTGCCGGTCGAGATTTTGGCATGGGTCTTGGCATCGACATCAGGATTGATGCGCAGTGAAACGGAAGCGACCTTGCCAGCCTTCACGGCTCGCGCGGAAAGGATTTCCAGCTCCGGTTCGGATTCGACATTGAAGCAATAGATGCCAGCTTCAAGAGCGAAATCCATTTCATGCGGGGTTTTGCCTACGCCTGAAAACACGATCTTGTTTGCGGGAATGCCTGCAGCCAGTGCGCGGCGGATTTCGCCTTCTGAAACCGTGTCGGCGCCTGCGCCAAGTTTGGCCAGGGTTTTGAGAACTGCCAGATTGGAATTGGCCTTCAAGGCGTAAGTGACCAGTGTTTCCATATCGGCGAAAGCTTCGCTGAAAACACGGAAATGACGCTCGATGGTGGCGCGGGAATAGACGTAGAAAGGTGTGCCGACCTCTTTTGCAAGTTCAGGCAGGCTCACATTTTCGGCGTGGAGAACACCGTCGCGATATTCAAAATGATTCACGGGAAACAGTCCCTGCTTGATAAGCTATTACAGAATCTTGTCGAGGATGAAGGGCTTGTCTTCTTTCGGTTTTTCAACCGTGCGACCCTGTTCATTGGTGATGAGCTGTGCTGGCGGTGGCTCGAGCGGGCCTTTGCGTCCGCAAGCAGCAAGAGTGGCAGCAAGGGCTGCGATCAGAAGCACGGAAGAAATGGCGGAGCGGCCTGTCATCAGCTTTGGTTCCCGGAATTTGTCCTATGGGTCAGGTCTAACCCAAAATGCTTGAAAGTGAAATCATCCGTTCACCGGATGATTTCAAATGACGTCATGTTGATTACAGATCAGGCCTTTGTAATGCGCTTTTTCCAGTAGCGGATCTGGCGGCGGACTTCCTGCGGTGCGGTTCCGCCAAAGGACTGGCGGCTCTTGACCGACTTTTCAACCGTGAGATAGCCAAAGATCGCATCGGTAATGCCCGGATTGATCGATTGCAGGTCTTCAAGCGTGAGCCGTGAAAGATCGACCTTTTTGCTTTCGGCCAGAGCCACGGCGCGGCCAGTGACATGGTGCGCGTCGCGGAAAGGAAGGCCGAGTTCACGCACCAGCCAGTCGGCGAGGTCGGTGGCTGTCGAATAGCCGGAACCGGCGGCTTTTTTCATGGAGGCGACATTGATCGTCAGGTCGCGCACCATGCCAGACATTGCAGCGATTGCCAGTTCAAGATTTTCGGCAGCGTCGAAAACCTGTTCCTTGTCTTCCTGCATATCTTTGGAATAGGCGAGCGGAAGACCCTTCATGATGGTGAGAAGGGCGACGAGCGAGCCATTGATGCGGCCTGTCTTGGCACGCACGAGTTCGGCAGCGTCCGGGTTCTTCTTCTGCGGCATGATCGACGAGCCGGTCGAGAAGGCGTCGGACAGACGCACGAAATTGAACTGTGGTGTTGACCAGATCACGATTTCTTCCGCCAGACGCGACATATGACCGGCGCAGATCGCGGCAATCGACAGGAATTCGAGCGCATAGTCGCGGTCGGAAACGCTATCGAGCGAGTTGCGGGTTGGTTCGCGGAAGCCGAGCGCCTGCGCCGTCATATGACGGTCGATCGGGAAGCCGGTGCCGGCAAGGGCTGCGGCACCCAGAGGTGATTCGTCCATGCGCTCAATGGCGTCGCGTACGCGGGACAAATCACGGCCAAACATTTCCACATAAGCCATGCAATGATGGCCGAAAGTGACAGGCTGTGCGGTCTGCAAATGCGTGAAGCCCGGCATGACAGTTGCGGCATGTTCTTCTGCGCGTTCCAGAAATGCTTCGATCAGGCCTTTGAGAGCAATCGCTGTCTTCTGCATTTCCTGCTTGACCCAAAGACGGAAATCAACCGCCACCTGATCATTGCGCGAACGCGCTGTGTGCAAACGCCCGGCGGATGGGCCGATGAGGTCTGCAAGCCGCGCTTCGATGTTCATGTGAATGTCTTCGAGCTTGCGCGAGAAGGTGAAATTGCCGTCCTCAATCTCCTTGAGGATGGTTTTCAGGCCATCTTCGATCTTTTTATGATCGTCTGCCGCAATGATGCCAGTCTTTGCAAGCATGGCAGCATGGGCGAGCGAGCCCTGAATATCCTGCGCATAGAGCTTGCGGTCGAAACCGATCGATGCATTGATCTCTTCCATGATCGCATCGGGCCCTGAGGCAAAACGGCCGCCCCACATCTGATTGCTTGATTTTTGTTCGCTCATGCTCGTATGCCTCGGATGCAAGACTAAGGGAAAGTGACGCGAGATGGCAAAAGACAACGAAAAAGCAAAGTCAGGAAATCGGAAGATCGTCCTTCTTGCAGCGCTTGCCGGTGTCATTGCCGGTATAGGCGCGGTATACGTGATCGAACGCCCTTCTGGCAATGCGTCTGACGGTAATGTTTCAGCCACTGCCAATGTTTCTGCGCAAACAGATGAAGCTTCCGCACAATGTGCGTTGAAGGCCGATAGTCTGAAAGCACTCGATGCAGCCGCAACGGGCAGTGTTGCTGCCATGCGTGCAGCCGAAAAGCCGATTTCAGTTGCCCATATTGGTTTTACCGGCCCTGATGGCAAGCAGATGACGCTCGGCGATTATAAAGGCAAGACGCTTCTGGTTAATCTCTGGGCCACGTGGTGCGCGCCGTGTCGTGAGGAAATGCCGGAACTCGACAATCTTCAGGCCGTAAAGGGCGGTAGTGATTTTGACGTCGTTGCGATTAATATCGATACGGGTTCGGACGAGAAGCCGAAGAAATTTCTCGAAGAAATCGGCATCAAGAGCCTGAGCCTTAATCGCGATGCGACCATGTCGAGCTTCAATGAATTAAAGCGCAAGAATCTCGCATTTGGACTTCCGGTGACCTTGCTGGTCGATAAGGATGGGTGCCAGATCGCCTCGATGAATGGTCCAGCCCCATGGGACAGCCCGGATGCGATCACGCTGATTGAGGCTGCGCAAAAACTTTAGATAGACAAACATTGGGTTCAGTGGCTTCCTCTTGGTAAGAGAGGAAGCTTTCATGAGTGTTGAGGTCTGGCTGGCATTTTCTGCCGCATCCATTGTGCTTCTGATTATTCCGGGGCCAACGGTTCTGCTGGTGGTTTCCTATGCTTTGGGGCAGGGCTGGAAAGCTGCTCTCCCCATGGCAATTGGCGTGGCACTTGGTGATTTTACCGCCATGACGCTGTCGATGCTGGGCGTCGGCGCACTTCTTGCAACCTCTGCAACGGTGTTTACAGCGGTCAAATGGATGGGGGCTGCCTATCTGATCTGGCTGGGCGTAAAGCTGTTTCGCGCAGGTGGCACGATGGATGCGAAAGCTCGCCATGACCGGGTGAGGCCGGGCAGAATGGTTATGCATGCCTGGCTGGTGACAGCACTTAACCCCAAAAGCATCACGTTTTTTGTGGCGTTCCTGCCGCAGTTTTTAAGCCCTCATGCCGATTTCATGACGCAGATGCTGGTCTTTGAGAGCACGTTTCTTGTACTGGCATTTTTCAATGCCTTTGCTTATGCGCTGATTGCCACGCGTGCCCGTCGGTTCTTTGCTAACGAGCGCGCCCTGCGCATCTTCAATCGCGCTGGTGGAACAATGCTGATTGGCGCAGGAATTGCGACTGCATCAATGCGCTCAAGCTGAGACGAAACCGGCACGCTTTAACTGAACGATTGTAAGTTCAAGGGCAGACAGAAATGCCGAGCGGTCTTTTGGAGAGAAGGGCGCTGGTCCGCGCGTGACTTCACCAGCGGAACGCAGTGAATCCATCAGATTGCGTGTGGCAAGCGTGTTGCCAATGGTGCTTGCCGTATGCACTTTGCCATTTGGAGCAAGCACTGAAGCACCCATTTCAATAGACCGGCTTGCGAGTGGAATATCCGCAGTAACCACAATAATACCGGGGCGGGAGTTTTCGGCAATCCAGTCATCTGCCGCATCCAGCTTATCGGAAACCACGACACGTTCGACGCGCTCTGCATCGCGCGGGATGGCGATGTAGCTGTTTGCCACCAGCACAACTGGCAGGCCATGACGTTCGGCAACGCGGTAGATTTCTGCTTTCACCGGGCAGGCGTCAGCATCGACGAATATACGGATCGTGTTGTTTTCAGTGTCCATGCCGTTTCATAAGGAGAAGCGAGGCATTTGGCAAATTGATCGCAGCAATCAGATTTATGTGATGGTGTAATTGCGCAAGGAAGACTATGGCAGGCACGAACAAGAAAGTCTGCATCATGGCCACCCGCTTTTTTCCGATCATGTTTGTTATGCTTTGGGCCACCGGTTTTATCGGTGCGGGGCTGTCTATGCCCTATGCGGAGCCGTTCAGTTTCATGGCGGTGCGGTTCTCCATTGCAGCAGGCATCATGATCCTTTGGGCTGTGGCAAGCCGCAGCATCTGGCCGAAGGGCAAGGTGCTGATGCATGCAGCCATCGCCGGTTGTCTGATCCATGGCGTTTATCTCTCAGCCCTTTTCTGGGCTGTGCATCACGGATTGCCTGCGGGCATGTCGGGACTTGTTGCGGGTCTTCAACCCATGCTGACCACGCTGATTGCGGCTCTGCTTCTGGGGGAGCGCGCAAGTGGTCGGCAATGGCTCGGCCTTCTGGTTGGCTTTCTGGGCGTTTCAATGGTGGTGGGGCCGAAATTTTCAGGCCATAGCGGGGTCGATCCGCAAAGCCTGTTTGCGGCCCTTCTTGCCGTTGTCGCGATCAGCACCGGAACGGTCTGGCAGAAGCGATTTGGCACGGCAATCGATCTTAAAACGGGAACCGCCGTTCAATATATTGCCGCAGCAACGCTTACGGCTGTTTGTGCTTTCGCTTTTGAAACAAGGGTGATGATCTGGTCGCCACAGCTTATCTTCGCGCTGGTCTGGCTGACACTTGCGATTTCCATAGGCGCAATTCTGGCACTTCTGGTGATGATCCGCGAGGGCGCAATATCAAAAGTGGCATCGCTGTTTTATCTGGTCCCGGGAACGGCTGCGATCATGGCCTATCTGATCTTTGGCGAAACACTCAGCCCCATTCAGATTGCAGGCATGGTTGTGACAACGCTCGGTGTAGCACTCACTACTTTGCGTCGATAAGTTCGGGTTGCTGTTCGCGTTTGCGGAAGATCATGATCGCGGCATTGATTTCAGCGCCGATGATGAAAATTGCCGAAAGCATATAAAGAAACACGATTGCCACCATAATCGAGGCAAGACCCGCATAGGTGGTGACGTAATTGGCAAATGTTTCGAGATATTTCGCAAAGGCAGTTGCGGCTGCAAGCCATGCAACGAGCGTGATGCCGATGCCCGGCAGAATGTCACTCATGCGGCGCTTTCCGGCGGGTAGCCAGATATGCACAATGAATAGGGCAAGCACCAGTACGCTGACTGCGATCGTATAGCGCCAGATGGCGATTGTTCCGGTAAAAGGTGCAATATCGGGAAACCATTGCTCGGCAAGACGCACGGCAAGTGGTGCCAGAACCAGCAGAAAGCTGATTGCCATCAGGCTGATCGTGCCGATAAGCACAAAACCTAAGCTTTGCAGGCGGCAAAAAATGATCGAACGCTGATCGCTCACCCGATAGGCGCGATTGAGCGACATGCGTAGCGCTTCCACCCCATTGGAGGCAAAATACGCGGCCGCGATCACACTCAATGTCAGAAGTCCGCTGCGCTGAACGGTTAGAACATTCATCACTTCATTGGCGATGGGGCCCGCAATATTAGACGGCCACATGTCGAAAATGACATGGACTGCCGTGTTGGCAAATTCCTTTGTGCCGAGAAAACCAGCAAGAGTCGTTGCAAAAATCAGGAAGGGAAACAGCGCCATAAGCCCTGAAAGCGCAATATGCGAAGCAAAAGCCCAACCGTCATCACTGCTGAAATGCCAATAAACGTCATAAGTGACCTGACGAAGAAAACGTTTGATTTTTCGCATCCGTAGATTTTTTCCTTCGATCAACAGACAATTATGCCAAGCGCGTTAATAATCGAACTGAAGGAAACAGATTGATTATTTACGCCTTTTCTTAAAAGCATAATCTTACCGATCCTCGTTTAATTCCGGTCAGATTATGCTCTAAATCTAGTACTGGATTGAATAATGCAAGGGCATAGCCGTTTTAAAGCGGGTACGAATCAAGCACTGTGACCGAAAATAGGAACGGACCCTTTCATGGCCTTTGAAAATGCAAAGCGCAGCATCCTCATTACCGGCTGCTCTTCGGGTATCGGCGCTTTTTGCGCGGAGGCTTTGCATCAGGCCGGTTGGCGTGTTTTTGCGACCGCACGTAAGCCAGACGATATTGCAGCAATTGAGGCAAAGGGAATTGAGGCCTTTTATCTCGATTACACAGAGCCGCATTCAATAGAAGCGCTGGTCGATGCGGTGTTGCGTGCAAATGATGGAAAGCTTGATGCGCTTTTCAACAATGGTGCGTATGCACAGCCAGGTGCAATCGAAGACCTGCCGGTCGAAGCGTTACGTGCGCAGTTCGAGGCCAATTTCTTTGGCTGGCATGATCTGACACGCCGGATCGTTCCCATAATGCGTGCGCAGGGCCATGGCCGTATTGTGCATTGCTCGTCTATTCTCGGACTTGTGCCGATGAAATGGCGCGGGGCTTATGTGGCCTCGAAATTTGCGCTTGAAGGGCTGATGATGGCGCAGCGCATGGAACTGGAAGGTTCGGGCATTGAGGTTTCGATGATCGAGCCGGGGCCGATTGAAACACGCTTCACCTATAATGCGGCCATGCATGCGCGAGCCAATATCGACTTTGAAAACTCCGTTCATCGCTTGCTTTATCAGCGCCAGATGGCAAAGCTCGAAGGCGGTGGCACGAAATCCAAAAACAAGCTTGGCCCGGAAGCGGTTTACGCTGTACTTGTGCATGCTCTGGAAGCGCAAAAACCGCATCCGCATTATGCGGTTACGCGACCAGCCAAACTGGGTATTCTGGCACGACGCTTGCTGCCGTCGCGCTGGCTTTACAAAATGCTGTCTGACCAGTCTTAGAGCATTTCCAGCAAAAGTGTGTAGCGGTTTTGCGTGAGGAAAATGCGTAAAGATGCAAAAAGACGGCGGATAATGGGAGGAAAATGAAATGGACGTTCTGTTCAAGGGCGCGGCAATGGTTGCGATGTTTGCCGTGGCGATTGTGCTCATTATCGGCTTGCGCAACATGATGCGTGGTGGTGACGGCAATTTTTCAAACAAGATGATGCAGCTTCGCGTTCTGTTGCAATTTATCGCGATTGTTCTGATCGTCGCAGCCATCTATTTCGCACGCCAAACGAGCGGTCAGTAATATGGTCAGGCTCAACAAGATTTATACCCGCACCGGCGATAATGGCACAACGGGTTTGACGAGTGGGCCACGGCGGTTGAAATCGGATCTGCGGGTTGAATCCTATGGCACTGTCGATGAAACCAATGCCTGTATCGGCCTTGTCCGCATTCATACCGGCATAGAGCAATATGCTCCAATTGATGCGATGCTTGCGCGTATTCAGAATGATCTGTTTGATCTCGGGGCTGATCTTTCTACGCCGGATGATGGCAAGCCTTTAAGCTATGAACCGCTGCGCATTGTCGCTCAGCAGGTCAGCCGGCTTGAAGCTGATATTGATGAGTTGAATGCCGATATTCCGCCCCTGCGCTCTTTCATTTTGCCGGGTGGTTCGGCGGCGTCTGCGGCACTGCATCTGGCGCGTACTGTTTCACGCCGCGCCGAGCGTCTGATGGTGGCGCTTGCAAAGACCGAGGGCGAAGTGGTTTCGGATGAGGCGCTGCAATATATCAACCGCCTTTCCGATTTTCTGTTTGTGGCTGCCCGCGCCGTTAATGAAAACGGCGCACGCGACGTCCTTTGGGTGCCAGGACAAAATAGGTAGGCATCGCCGTGAGGCCGGTCTGCAAATGGCGTTCTGCCTGCGCTTCGGTGCTCACTTACTTCAAGTAAGCTCCGCTCCGATGCTCGACAGACCACAATTTTCGCTACGGCCTGACGACAATGTGCGTTGCGGCTGGATTTAGACGCCGCGCTTGTTACCCCAGATCAGCACATGAAGCTGGGGCAGCACATGGGCTTCAAACCAGCGATCCGCCATTACTTTGTCGATCAGCCACTCCATGCGATGCATGATGCCGTCCATATCGATCCGCGCATTGTCATCTTCAGGTGGTGGAGGCGTGTGATTGCCCGGCTGAAGATAGACGGGCAAATGCGGGTGACGCGCCGATGCGGCCTTTGCAAAGGCATAGTCCGCATCATCAAAGACCACGAATTTCAGCACGGTCTTTGGTTTTGGACCAGCGGATTGAATAGAGGTGGCAAGCGCATGCCAGTCAGTTTCCATGCCGCTCGAGGGCGGTTTCGGACTTAAAACCAGCGTATCGAGTTTCGCAAACCAGTCCTTTGCCACCGAGCCCTGCGTTTCCAGCGCAAAGCGATAGCCTTGTGCGTGACCATGATCGATCAGGGGTGCCAAAGGCTGTATGGCGGGGTTGCCGCCAGAAAGTGACACTGTTATCGGCTTTTTACCCGAAAGTGTCGTCACTTCGCGCCAAATTGCATCAACGCTCATCGGTTGCCATTCATGGCGAAAGCGGCTTTCAACCGCGTGCAGACTGTCACACCATGCGCAGCGGTAATCGCAGCCACCTGTGCGCACGAAAACAGTCGGCTCGCCGCTCAACACGCCTTCACCCTGTATGGTGGGGCCGAAAATCTCGCTGATGCGGATTTCGGGGTCGGTTTTCATGTCCGATACCCGGCCTCATATCCGGGTCTGTATTCCGCCCATGTTTTGGGCGTTTCGCTGACCCGTACTGCCGAAACTTCCTGCCAGCGGTTTTTGCACCAGTCATAAAGATGACGCGCCAGAAATTCTGCCGTCACGCGATTATGGCCAAGCACATCGTTGAGATGCCGGTGATCAAGCTCGTCATCGATGTAACGCTTGAGCGGTGCCAGCTCGTGATAATCCCGCACAAAGCCGTTTTCATCGAGATCGGACGCGGAAAGCTCGACTTCAACAATGTAATTATGGCCATGCAGGCGTGCGCATTGGTGTTCGGCGGGCAGTTCTGTCAACTGATGCGAGGCGGAGAAATGGAATTCCTTGGTGATGCGAAACATCAGGCGCTCCTTTTCGCAATTGCCGCGCGCCAGAAATCAGCATCATCGTAGCGTGTGGGGTCTTCAATGGCTGCCAGATGAAAGGCCTCGCGGCGCTCCACGCAGGTGCCGCAGCGTCCGCAATGATGTTCGCCGCCTTTGTAGCATGACCATGTTGCCTCAAATGGGATCCTGTGTTTTGCACCATCCACAACGATGTCGCTTTTTGTCTTGTGCACATAGGGCGCAAGCACACGGATGTCGGCATAGCCTTCAAGCGCATGGTTTTGCATGGTCTGGAAAGCATTGATGAAGCCGGGGCGACAATCGGGGTAGATGAAATGATCGCCACCGTGAACGGCAAGGGCCACAGCATCTGCCTTCTGGGCCGCCGCCACACCAAAAGCAATGGCCATCATGATGGCATTGCGGTTGGGAACGACGGTGATTTTCATGGTTTCTTCGGCATAATGCCCATCGGGCACATCAATATCGTCGGTCAATGCTGAGCCTGAGAGGCTCGCACCGATCGGGCGAATATCAATGATCTGATGGGGGACATTGAGCCGTTTTGCGCAAGCTGCCGCAAAGTCGAGTTCTTTTTTGTGTCGCTGACCGTAATCGAAAGAGATAAGGCCAGTGAGTTCATGTTCTGCCGCGATTTTATGCGCAAGCGAAACAGAGTCCAATCCGCCGGAGCAGATGACGAGCGTTTTCATCGTTAGAGTCCTTGTTTTGACCGGGTAGGCTGCGACCGGATGTTTACGGGCTCCTCCTAACCCACAAGGTTGGGGTTGTAAACGCTATGAAAGTGGGAGGAGATACGCGTGAGAGCGAAGAATTCAGACAGCATTGCTGCGCGGAGCTCAAATGCGATGGGGTTAGTGCGAAATGGGAATGACCATCTGTAACAATAAGTTCATTTAAATCGATATTGCTGCCCATCCGTGATTGACGTGCACGTCAACCGTCTTTAGGTTTCGCTCCGGTTCCTGATGCTGCGGGGAAAGGCTGGTTTCACGGCGTTTCTGTCAGCAGCGTTTTCATGTCGGATTCTGACATGCGGGCAGAAATTCACGGCGGCATAGTCGTGCCGCAAAAGTCATTGAAGAGGTAATCGCGGATGAAAGTCCTTGTCGCAGTTAAGCGGGTTGTAGATTACAACGTAAAGATCCGTGTTAAGGGTGATGGCTCAGGCGTTGAGCTTGCCAATGTCAAGATGTCGATGAACCCGTTTGACGAGATTGCAGTTGAAGAAGCGCTGCGTCTGAAAGAAGCGGGCAAGGTCTCGGAAATCGTTGTGGTCTCTATTGGCCCTGCACAGGCGCAGGAAACCATCCGCACGGCGCTGGCCATGGGTGCTGATCGCGGCATTCTGGTCAAGGTTGACGACACCGTCGAGCCGCTTGGTGTTGCCAAGGTGTTGAAGGGCGTTGTTGAAGCCGAGAAGCCGGACCTCGTGTTCCTTGGCAAGCAGGCCATTGACGACGACGCCAACCAGACTGGCCAGATGCTTTCGGCATTGCTTGGCTGGAGCCAGGCGACATTTGCGTCCAAGGTTGAACTGGGTGATGGTTCTGCCAAGGTTACACGCGAAGTCGATGGTGGTCTTCAGACCATTGATGTGAAGCTGCCTGCGATTGTGACGGTCGATCTTCGTTTGAACCAGCCGCGCTATGCTTCGCTGCCAAACATCATGAAGGCCAAGAAGAAGCCGCTGGATGAGAAGTCACCGGCTGACTTTGGCGCTGATATTGCGCCGCGTCTCAAGGTTTTGAAGACCGAAGAACCCGGTGGCCGCAAGGCTGGCATCAAGGTTGGCTCTGTTTCGGAGCTGGTTGAGAAGCTCAAGGCTGACGGCGTACTTTAAGGGAAACCCGTGAGGCCTGTCTGCAAATGGCGTGTTGCTGCGCTTCCGGTGCTCACGTACGAAAAGTACGCTCCGCTCCGGTTCTCGCACCCCACCATTTTCGCTAAGGCCTGACAGGTTTCCGGCACCTGATTTATAAGGGAAAAACACATGGCTATTCTTCTTATTGCCGAACATGACAATGCAAGCCTTTCCGATCAGACTGCAAAGGCACTGACCGCAGCTTCGCAGATCGGCGGCGATGTTGATGTGCTGGTTGCAGGCAAGGGCGCGAAAGCAGCCGCAGATGCGGCAGCCAGGCTTTCTGGCGTGCGCAAGGTTTTGCTCGCTGAAAGCGATGCATTGGAAAACCAGCTGGCCGAGCCAGTGGCAGCCCTCATTGTTGAGCTTGCAGGCCAATATGACACCATCATCGCACCAGCCACCACATCGGCCAAGAACGTGCTGCCACGTGTGGCAGCGCTTCTCGATGTGATGCAGCTTTCTGAAATCATGGAAGTTGTCTCCAGCGATACGTTCAAGCGTCCGATCTATGCTGGCAATGCGATCCAGACCGTGCAGTCGACCGACGCCAAGAAGGTCATCACCGTGCGTACGGCTTCGTTCTCGGCTACGGCAGAAGGCGGTTCGGTTGCGGTTGAGAGTGTCAATGCAGCGAGCGATCCGGCACTGTCGAGCTTTGTCGAGAATGCACTTTCGGGTGGTGATCGTCCGGAACTGACCTCTGCCAAGATCATCATTTCGGGCGGTCGTGCGCTTGGTTCGTCAGAAAAGTTTGAGGAAGTGATCCTGCCTGTTGCTGACAAGCTGGGTGCTGCTGTTGGCGCATCGCGTGCAGCGGTTGATGCGGGCTATGCTCCGAACGACTGGCAGGTTGGCCAGACCGGTAAGGTGGTTGCGCCTGATCTTTACATCGCAGTGGGTATATCCGGTGCCATCCAGCATCTGGCGGGCATGAAAGACAGCCGCGTGATCGTTGCGATCAACAAGGACGAAGAAGCACCGATCTTTCAGGTCGCTGATTACGGCCTCGTCGGTGATCTTTTCACCGTGCTGCCGGAGCTTGAAAAGGCTCTGTGAGTTAAAAGGCGGCAGGGATGACCTGCCGCCTTCTTCTTTTTAGTCCTGCGACAATGGCGAGTGGTGCGGCCAATGCGATGTCCTTGCATTTTCCGCCTATAGCTGTCTTGTTAGACGGGCATTTCGATAAGCGCGAATGCGCAGCATGAAGGAGTTGGTACTGTGGCAATCAAGACAGTAGGTATTGTTGGCGCGGGTCAGATGGGCAGCGGCATTGCGCATGTCTGCGCATTGGCGGGTTACGATGTGCTCCTGCATGATGCCGACGCAGGTCGGCTCGAAAAGGGCATTGCCACGATCAACGGTAACATGGCGCGACAGGTGTCGTCGGGAAAGCTCGAAGAGCAGCAGCGCGCAGATGCGATGAAGCTGATCAGAGCCGCCAACTCCATGCAGGATCTGGCAGGTGTGGACCTCGCGATTGAGGCTGCGACCGAAGACGAAACCGTCAAGCGCAAGATTTTTGCGCAGCTCTGCCCGGTGCTTAATCCGGAAGCCATTGTCGCGACCAACACGTCATCGATTTCGATCACGCGTCTTGCATCGACCACGGATCGCCCGGAACGTTTTATCGGCATTCATTTCATGAATCCGGTGCCGCTGATGAAGCTGGTTGAACTGGTGCGTGGTATTGCGACCGAAGAAGACACGTTCCGCAAATCGAAAGATTTTGTGACCGCTCTTGGCAAAACCGTAACGGTTGCCGAAGACTTCCCGGCCTTCATCGTTAATCGCATTCTCTTGCCGATGATCAATGAGGCGATCTACACGCTTTATGAAGGTGTCGGCAGCGTCGAAGCCATCGATACCGCCATGAAGCTTGGTGCCAATCATCCGATGGGGCCGTTGCAGCTTGCCGATTTTATCGGGCTCGATACCTGCCTTTCGATCATGCAGGTGCTGCATGATGGCTTGGCGGATTCGAAATATCGCCCATGCCCGCTACTGGTCAAATATGTTGAAGCCGGATGGCTGGGCCGCAAAACAGGTCGCGGTTTTTATGACTATCGCGGAGAGCACCCTGTTCCGACGCGTTAAAGGAACTAAAAATCTTCATAAAAAGCCGGTGTCTCAGCGCCGGCTTTTTTTGTGACAAGATTCCCACGCCTGTGGAAAACCTGAACATCCTTACCGTTAACTTAACCTTAACCATGAGGCTTCAGGAGTTATTCATCTTTAATGGTTAAAGTTTTCATTAAGATGTTCGGAAGCGATAAGCATTCCATTGAACCTTTTAGGTTTCAATGTCGGACATCATTTTCGAGCAGCAAATTCGTGATGAGGTGAAGACGATGAACATTATCGTTCAGCTACGTGACAGCGTTAATGTCATCCGTGAATTCGTCGCACCAAGCTACAGGCCCGAGCGCCATTACATGCGCGGACCTGGCCCGGCTTGCGCGGCACGCACGGTAAACTAGAGCGCGTTTCGATCTGACTTTATCAGATCGGCGCTCTCATTATCTGTTCTTACGCGCATCTTGCCCGAAAATCGTTTTACACTTTTCGGGATGCGCTCTAATCCCTGAACTCGTTCAGATTTCAGGCAACAGAAAAGCCAGAGTGGGTGACCACTCTGGCTTTTTGTATCTGACTCTATTGCTCTTATTCCAGACCTTCAAAAAGTGCTGTCGAAAGATAGCGCTCTGCGAATGATGGAATGATGATCACAATGTTCTTGCCCTTGTTTTCAGGGCGTTTGCCGACTTCAATGGCTGCGGTGAGAGCTGCACCCGACGAAATGCCAACCGGAATGCCTTCAATACGCGCGATCAGACGTGAGTTGGCAAAAGAATCTTCATTAGAAACGGTTACGACTTCATCATAAACACCCGTATCGAGGGTCTTTGGTGCAAAGCCTGCGCCGATGCCCTGAATCTTGTGGGGGCCTGGTGTGCCGCCGGAAAGGATCGGAGAATCTTTCGGCTCGACAGCAATCACTTTGAAAGATGGCTTGCGTGCCTTGATGACCTGGCCGACGCCGGTAATCGTACCGCCGGTGCCAATGCCGGAAATCAGAATATCGGCTTCACCGTTGGTGTCATTCCAGATTTCTTCAGCCGTGGTCAGGCGATGAACCTCGGGATTGGCCGGGTTTTCGAATTGCTGCGGAATGATCGCATTCGGATTGCCTTCAGCAATTTCCTCAGCTTTGGCGATAGCGCCCTTCATGCCTTTTGCGCCTTCGGTCAAAACGAGTTCGGCACCCAGAAGTTTGAGCAGCTTGCGGCGCTCAACCGACATGGTTTCAGGCATGGTCAGCACAAGACGATAGCCCTTTGCTGCGGCTGCAAATGCCAATGCAATACCGGTATTGCCGGAGGTTGGCTCTACAAACACGGTCTTGCCGGGAACTGCCTTGCCCTGCGCTTCCAGCGCTTCGATCAGTGCCAGACCGATACGATCCTTGACGCTTGCTAAGGGATTGAAGAATTCGAGTTTTACCAGAAGGTTCGCTTCAACACCGTTCTCCCTGGCAAACTTGTCGATGCGAACCAGAGGCGTGTTGCCGATCGTATCGAGAATGGAATCATAGATGCGACCGCGTCCCGCAGTCTCACCGTTTTTTGCGCCAAGGGGCTTGCTCATGGAATAATCTCCTTCTGTTTAGAGTGAAGTTTAAGAGGAATTGGCGCAAAAGCATAGCTGGGTCTGTGCTTCTGGTCGGGTAAATTTGGAATTATATTCTTTAAAGGCGATGTGAGTAGAAGATAATTCCAAATTATTGGGTGTCAGTTTTGGCGTTCTGTTTGATCCGCATCAATGCTCATCTGATCAGGGCGTGTTTTGATCTGATTGAACCGGATCAACGCTTTGATCATTCGTTTTAATGCGTAAGATCGGATGATGATCATCGATGGAGGCACAGCATGTATAAATCTATTCTGATCGCGACTGATGGTTCTGAACTTGCTCTTAAAGGCGTAGAGCAGGGGCTTGCTCTGGCAGCGCAGCTTGGATCAAAGGTGGTGTTCGTCACGGTTACCGAGCTTCTGCCGTCTTATGGCATTGTCGTTGCTGCGGAATGGGCATCAAGTCCTGCAGCTTTTCAGGAATATCGTGAGGCTATCACCACGGCGGCTGTTGAGCTTCTGGCCGATGCAAAGGGCAAAGCGGAACGCGCAGGGGTTGCTGCTGAGGTTCTGCATATTGAAAACCAGTCGCCCGCTCAGGGCATTGTCAATGCAGCGAAGCACAAGCATTGCGATCTGATTGTGATTGCTTCGCATGGGAGGCGTGGTGTCAACAGGTTGCTTCTGGGGAGCCAGGCTGCGGAAGTGCTTTCTTTGAGTGATGTTCCTGTATTGGTGATCAAGTAAGTCGCGCAATCTGCGTTACAATAAGCATTCAACAAAGCAATAAGATTCCCGAAAGTCTCTGATAAGCTGCTCTCGCTCGCTTTGCTGAGCAGGAGAAAATTTCACAGGAGACAACCATGACCGCGCCACGTCCAAGCAAGACAAGCATCGGTAATCATGTACTGCATCCCGAAACACAGATGCTCAATTATGGTTATGATCCTGAGCTTTCCGAAGGTGCTGTCAAACCGCCGGTATTCCTGACATCGACCTTCGTTTTCAAGTCTGCTGAAGACGGGCGCGACTTCTTCGATTTTGTTTCCGGGCGCAAAGAACCGCCAGCCGGTGTCGGCGCTGGCCTTGTCTATTCGCGCTTCAACCACCCCAACAGCGAGATCGTGGAAGATCGCCTTGCTGTCTATGAAGGGACGGAAAGCTGTGCGCTGTTTTCATCCGGCATGTCGGCGATTGCCACCACGCTGTTTGCTTTTGCGCGGCCGGGCGATGTGATCCTGCATTCGCAGCCGCTTTATGGTGGCACTGAAACTCTGCTTGCCAAAACATTTCACAATTTCGGTGTTGAGGCTGTGGCGTTTGCCGATGGCGTTCATGAGGCCGCAATTGAAAAAGCAGCCGAAGAAGCGCTGCAAAAAGGGCGCGTCTCTGTCATTCTCATTGAAACGCCTGCTAACCCGACCAACAGCATTGTTGATGTCGCGGCGATCCGGCGGGTGTCGGGAAAGATCGCTGCACGGCAGTACGGCCACCGCCCGGTGATCGTTTGCGATAACACCTTGCTTGGTCCGGTTTTCCAAAGACCGATTGAACATGGCGCGGATATTTCGCTTTATTCACTGACCAAATATGTGGGCGGTCATTCCGATCTGATTGCTGGCGCTGTTCTGGGGGCGAAGGCAGTCGTTAAGCAGGTGAAAGCGCTGCGCGGTGCCATCGGCACGCAGCTTGATCCGCACTCCTGCTGGATGCTGGGGCGTTCACTTGAAACACTTGGCATTCGCATGGAGCGTGCGAATAACAATGCGCGTGCGGTTGCCGATTTCCTGCGTGAGCATCCCAAGGTCGAAAAACTGCATTATCTGCCTTTTGAGGATGAGAATTCCGCGGTTGGGCAGTTGTTCAAGCGTCAATGCACGGGCGCTGGTTCGACATTTTCCTTCGACATAGAGGGCGGACAGCCAGCAGCATTCCGTTTCCTCAATGCGCTGCAAATATTAAAGCTGGCCGTCAGCCTTGGCGGAACGGAATCACTTGCAAGCCATCCTGCGGCCATGACCCATTCAGGTGTGCCTGTGGATGTGCGCGAGCGGATTGGCGTGCTCGAATCGACCATTCGCCTGTCGATTGGCATTGAGCATCCCGATGATCTGATTGCAGATCTCGCGCAGGCACTGGAAGCGGCGTGATACTATGAATTGTGGTGGGATAAATGGTGCGGGTGGTCGGAATCGAACCGACACTCCTTTCGGAACCGGATTTTGAGTCCGGCGCGTCTACCAGTTCCACCACACCCGCACATAACTGCCAAAGCAGTTTGATATGGTCCAAAAACGGACAGCGGGGAGGGATATACCGGCTAAACGAAACAAGGTCAATCGCCCTCAAGCGGCTTCGCTGATTATAGTTTCAGGTTTTTCCGCAAAGTAAATCCGGCAGTCTGTAAGACCCAAATATCTGTTATGCTCTAGCGTCTGATATTGTGCTCGACGATATTCCAGCAGACCAGAAATGCAATGAATCCCAATACGATGAGGTCAAGCGTTTTCAGATAAGAAAAATATTCCAACATAGCGCATCTCCTTCCCATAGGAGGCGCTTTGGTTTTTGTGAAGCAGCGAAAGAGGGGCGCGTTGATGCATATACTTGATGGCTCTTGAGTAAAACCCAAAAGCAATCAATTCAGACCCTCATTTTTCGCCTGCAAAAATATATTTCAGGCGCTCTCCCAAGACAAATGATAGCACAGCTCGCTGATTTCTCAAGTAAATCAGCGACATTTATTTCCGCTCGGTAAAGTTGCGGATGCGATTTCGGATGATGCGCGTGAGATTGCGTGTGCGCTGATAAAGATGAATTTGCGCTGCCGCCTGCCGCACATTTTTGTCTGCACCCGGATGAAGTCCGACAACCAGCGTTTCAATGGGTTCACGCTCCTCAAACAGGCGCGACATAACCGGATGATCCGGGACCGCGCAGGAATCGGTGCGTGTGATATTAGGGTCTTCAAGATGGTTCTTCACCACCTCGATCATCAGCAGCATGCCGGGAGAATAGGCCTGAAGCGTTTCATCATAGGCGGTTTTCCACGTCCATGCCTCACCTGAAACGGTGAACACGATCAGGATAGCAATTACGCGACCGCTTAATTCGAGTGTGTGGATACGTACGCAATCGCGCTCTGCAAGATTATTGACCGCCTCGCGCGCGAAAGCAGCACGGAAACGGTCAACAGCCATAGCGGTGCCGCGACGGCCTTTCCATCCGCTGGCTTCCAGCGTCAGAAAATGTTCGAATGCAAAACGCACTTCATCGGGAGTGCGGGCGATGCGATGCGCGAGTTCGCCTTTTTCTGCAAGACGACGCCACAGGCGGCTATATTCGCGACGATGATGCGAACCAATGGCCTGTTTGACATAAGTTTCGCCATCAAGATTGCTTTCAAGGAATGGCCGCTCCTTGCGCTCAATGGAGACAATCGGCAATTGGCGTCCGACCGTCACCGAGCGGATAAGCTTTGCAACCGGACCATCGGCGCGCATTTCCGGCAAAACGAGGACTTCCGGCATTTTGATATGATCACGAGCCAGAATATCGAACAGATCTTCAAGAACGCCCAAAGGATCGTCGTGATCGATCAGCGGTGTGCCCTGCGGACCGAATGGCGTGGCCCAGGCGCGAATAACCGGTGAGGACAAAGGGAGTCCGGGACGTTCGATCGTATAGGGCATGACGAAGCGCAGGCGGCTGCGCAGTTCATTTTCGTCACGCATAACCATGAAACGCACTTCACGATCTTCAAGACGTGGCATTGCAGGTGCCAGAAAACGTGCATTGAAGAAGATATTCGGTTCAATCGTGCGGCTGCTTAAGTGATCGAGCTCGTCGCGCAATTCAAAGCCAGCCGATGCGCCATAAATAGCAAGCTTGCGCGGAATGGCGCGGCTGTCGAGGCTTTCCTCCAGCCGCTTCGTCGCATCCATGGCAGGCAGTGTTTCAGAGAGTTGCGAAATGATGCGTGCGGTGTGTCCACCTGCGGATTCTTCGAGCAAAGGTTTTGCGGCCATTACAAAGTCTCCTCAGAGGTATTGCTGCGGACATCCGATTTACGGTTTCGCGGAATAAAAATGAACATAGTGATTTGCATGGCGCGATGCACGGCGGTTGAAAGCAGCACCGCTTCAAGAACCATCGAAAGAGCGGTCGAGAATGCAGCCCCCATAAGGCCAAATCTCGGAATGAGAATGAGGTTGAGCGCGACATTGACGGCAAGTGTGATTGCATAAAGCAGGGCGCAGATATTCTGCTTGCCCGACATATTGAGCAGACTTTCTGCAGGGCCAACGCTTGCCCGTGCAATCACGCCTATAATCAGGATGAAAAGAAGCGGGTAGCCTTGCGTGAAAGCATCGCCAAACAGCATCAGCAGCGGATAGCCGATTGTTAGGATCACGAGGCCGAGAAACAGTGTCGGCCAGAATGTCCAGCGGGTCGATGCTTCTGCAAAGCTCGCAAATTCTGCGCGGTCGCCGCTGTGCAGAAGTTCGGAATAGCGCTGCGCAACACTTGCTTTGACTGCAAAATAGACGAAATGCGCGAGCGCCATGATTTTGGTGGTGGCAAAATAGATTGCCACATGCTGCGGGTCCATGGCATGGCCGACCATCAGTACATCGACATTGATGAGAAGGAAGAAAAATCCTTCGACGAAGAATATCGGCAGCGCAACCTTTATCCATTCGCCCAGCCGTATTTCTTTTGCCCCGGACGGAATGTCCTTTTCAAGCGAGCGATCAAGGGTGAGCATTTGCGCTATCGTTGTGAGCCATGTCGCAGCGATGGAAACGCCAAGTGCTGTCACAGCCGTTGAAGGCAATCCCGCCTGATGGGCTGCAATCATGAAAATGAGCACGAGAAGCGGACGGATAATGTAGCTCGGCGTAAGCGCCATCATGATCCATGTACGCGAACGCGCAATGCCATCGAGCATATTGCCAAGCGCAATCATCGGCAGGCAGATGAAGCCCAGAATGAATGGAATAAGATAATAAGCCTCGACGTGATCTTTGAGAGCCAGCAGCAAAACTGTGCCGAAGAGCGCGATTGCGGTTGCAGCCCCCGCTGCAAAAAGGCGGCCTGTAAAAAGGATACCGCGCAGCGGGTTGAACAGGTTTCGCTGAATGTATTCCGGCACATAGCGGATGATAGTGGTGTGGAGACCAAAACAGGCGAGATCGCCGATGATGATCATTGTCAGCCAGACAAGGACGAAAATGCCGTACTGAAACTCACCCATCCAGCGTGCAAGAATGACCTGTGAAAGAAGCGCTATTGCTGCACTTGCAACCCGAACGGAGAAGGCCAGCAGTGATGAACGCTGAGCACTCGCCTGTGGTCCTGTGCCCAGTAAAACGGCATCGGCCCGCTCCGTCAGTGGACGAAGCCTCGTTGCGATCCTGCCAGGCAAAACCCGGCTCGCTGCTTTCGCGGCAGAAAAACGCACTCGTTGCCAACCCTGTTTATTGCGGTCCTTCGTTCAGGTCCGCTATTTCTGATGATCTATGCAGCCATCTTTTCACATGCATCCGGTACTTTGCCGCTCTGCAATGGCTGAACATTAGATGCCAGTTCTTTACAAAGGTAAAAAGAAACGGCCCCTCCTGTCAAAGCGAAGCCAAATTCTAAAAAATGGTAATTACTTCGTGAATATATCAGAGTTTACGCAAGTTCTGATTAATAAGGGGCATTATTATAATTCCTAAAATAAAACCCGGCGATTGCGCGCCGGGTTTTCGATTATATCAGTACTCTACCGTGAGCGCTTATTCAAACGCACCGTGGCAATGCTTGTATTTCTTGCCGGAACCACAAGGGCAGGCTTCGTTGCGGCTGACTTTGCCCCATGTCTTAGGCTCGGCAGGATCGCGCTCGGATGCAGGGATGATACGCTCATCCTGCTGGTGTTCGGCCCATGAGTTTTCGTCAAAGTCGTTTTCGCCGGTGGTGCCGTCGATATGGACGCCGGTCATTGGTGGAAGCTCTGGTTCTGGCGGTGCTTCACGAACGATTTCAACACGCATGAGCTGGGTAATGACCACTTCGCGCAGGTTTGCGAGAAGTGCTTGGAACAGCTCAAAGCCTTCGGTCTTGTATTCGTTGAGCGGATCGCGCTGTGCGTAACCACGGAAACCAACGACTGAACGCAGATGGTCGAGATTAACCAGATGTTCGCGCCAAAGATTATCCAGCGACTGCATGATCACTGACTTTTCGATATAGGTCATGATCTGCGGACCGAAGCGTTCTGCCTTTTCGGCTGCGGCCTTATCGGCAGCTTCCTTGATGCGGGCTTCGAACTCTTCTTCAGCAATGCCTTCTTCCTTGGCCCAATCCTCAATCGGAATAACAAGGTTAAGCTTGGTGAGGACGTCGTCCTTGAGACCAGCAATATCCCACTTTTCCGCATAGGCATCTTTAGGGATACGAAGGGTTACCATATCCTCGATGACTTCGTGACGCATTTCGCTCACGATGTCGGTCAGGTTCTCTTCGTCCATGATTTCAAGGCGCTGCTCGAAGATCACCTTACGCTGATCGTTCATGACATCGTCATATTTGAGCAGGTTCTTGCGGATTTCGAAGTTGCGCGCCTCAACCTTGGTCTGCGCCTTTTCAAGCGCTTTGTTGATCCATGGGTGGACGATGGCTTCGTCTTCCTTGAGGCCAAGCTTCTGCAGCATGCCGTCCATACGGTCGGAGCCGAAAATGCGCATCAGGTCGTCCTGAAGCGACAGGAAGAATTTCGAACGGCCCGGATCGCCCTGACGGCCAGAACGACCGCGAAGCTGGTTGTCGATACGACGGCTTTCATGGCGTTCTGTGGCGAGAACATAAAGCCCGCCAGCAGCCAGTGCCTTTTCCTTCAACCGCGCAATATCGGCCTTGATCTCGGTGATTTTGGCAGCGCGTTCAGGACCTTCCGGTATATCCGAAAGCTCTCGCTGAACGCGCATTTCAAGATTGCCGCCAAGCTGAATATCAGTACCGCGACCGGCCATGTTGGTGGCAATGGTCACAGCGCCCGGAACACCAGCCTGTGCGATAATGAAAGCTTCCTGCTCGTGATAACGGGCATTGAGAACCTGGAAGTCCTTCACGCCTTCCGTGCGCAAACGTTCCGCAAGCTGTTCCGACTTTTCAATCGAGGTCGTGCCGACCAGAACTGGCTGACCTTTTTCGTGCGAAGCGCGAATATCACGCACGATGGCTTTGTATTTTTCTTCGACAGTCCGATAGACTTCATCGTCTTCGTCGAGGCGCTTCACCGGCAGATTGGTTGGGATTTCGAGAACTTCGAGACCGTAAATATTGCTGAATTCTTCCGCTTCCGTTGCAGCCGTACCGGTCATACCGGACAGCTTGGTGTACATACGGAAGTAGTTCTGGAAGGTGATCGAAGCCAGCGTCTGGTTTTCAGGCTGGATCGTCACATGTTCCTTGGCTTCGAGCGCCTGATGCAGGCCTTCCGAGAAACGGCGACCCGGCATCATACGGCCGGTGAATTCGTCAATGATGACGATTTCGTCAGTGCGGACGATGTAATCCTTGTCGCGCTGGAACAGCTTGTGGGCGCGAAGAGCATTGTTAAGGTGATGAACGACCGAGACATTCTCGATGTCGTACAGGCTTTCACCCTTCAAGTGTCCTGCGGCTTCAAGAAGCTGCTCGACCTTTTCTGTGCCGACTTCGGTGAAGATCGCGGTCTTCTGCTTTTCGTCGACTTCGTAATCTTCCGGCTCAAGCGCCGGAATGAAGGTGTCGATAAGATTATAGAACTCGGAACGGTCTTCCAGCGGACCGGAAATAATCAGTGGTGTACGCGCTTCGTCGATGAGGATCGAATCCACTTCGTCGACGATGGCGTAGTTATGGCCGCGCTGTACCATCTGGCCGCGCTCGTATTTCATATTATCGCGCAGATAATCGAAGCCGAGTTCGTTGTTGGTCGCATAAGTGATGTCACAGGCATAGTTTGCCTGACGCTCATTATCATCAAGGCCATGCTTGATCACGCCCACGGTCAGACCGAGGAAGTTATAAAGCTTGCCCATGGTTTCGGCATCGCGGCTGGCGAGGTAATCATTGACCGTCACCACATGCACGCCCTTGCCTTCAAGTGCGTTGAGGTAGACAGGCAGCGTCGCCATCAGCGTCTTGCCTTCACCGGTGCGCATTTCAGCGATACCGCGTTCGTGCAGAACTATGCCGCCAATCAGCTGTACGTCGAACGGGCGCATGCCGAGCACGCGCTTTGCCGCTTCGCGTGCCGTTGCGAAAGCATCGGGAAGAAGCGCATCCAGCTTTTTACCCTGAGCGAGTTCTGCGCGAAATTCCGCAGTCTTCGCCTGTAGCTGTTCATCGGTTAGGGCTTCGTAATTCTTCTCAAGCGCAGTAATCTGTTCCGCACGAACGCGCAATGATTTCACATGGCGGTCGTTGGATGAACCGAATATCTTGCGGGCGAGGCCGCCAAAGCTGACCATTCCTGGTCCTTTCCTGTCCGTTCAGCCGGAAGCGCTTCCGGCGCCATAGCCCTTATCGATTGTGTCGAAAGGCTCTAACTCTTTGATCTGTCGCATTTTCGGAAGCAAAACCGCTTCGCAGTTTTGCCGAGAATGCTTTGTCGAATGCTTTATTCACGCGTATTGAAACAAATGCAAGAAAACTACGCTGTTAACGCTGCCAGATACGGCGCATTTTTTGGCGCAATTGACCCGTCGCTTACTGGACGACAAGACGAAGGACAGATAAGAGGGGCGTAGAGCGATGTCAATGACGCTCAATAGACCGGAAACCTTCCGTTTTCTCGCGGATAAGTGTGTTTTCGGGCCCAATTCTGCCGCATTCATGGGGCCGGTAGGCGGTCTCGAAGGAGAGAATCTTATATGAAAGCCATTCTCAAAGCCCCTTATCGTAAGGCTCTTGCCGTTCTTGCAACTTCGGTTGCGCTTGCTGGATTTTCCGGCACGGCTGTCTTTGCGCAGGATGCAGCTAAACCAGCAGAAGCCGCGCAGTCTACTGCTGCTTCCGAAGATCCTGCAAAGGTTCTTGCGACTGTAAACGGCAAGGATATTACCGTTGGTGAAGTCGATCAGGCCGCCGGTGATCTTGACCCGCAGTTCGCACGTCTTCCAGCCGAGCAGCGCCGTCTGGCCGCTCTCGCAGCCCTCATCGACATCAAGGCGATGGCTGGTGAAGCCGTGAAGCAGAAGCTCGACCAGAGCGACGATTTCAAGAGCCGCATGGAATTCTTGCGTGAACGCGCTCTGCACAATGAATATTTCAAGGACGAGGTTGTCGACAAGATTTCCGATGCCGATGTTCGTGCCCGTTACGACAAGGAAATCGCAGCCATTCCTCCACAGACTGAAGTGCGTGCACGTCACATTCTCGTGAAGACCAAGGAAGAAGCGGAAGCCATCATCAAGAAGCTTGAAGGTGGTGCGAAGTTTGAAGATCTCGCCAAGGAAAGCTCGACCGATGGTACGGCTGCCAATGGTGGTGATCTGGGTTACTTCGGCGAAGGCCAGATGGTTCCGGAATTCGAAAAGGCAGCTTTTGCGCTTAAGCCGGGTGAATATACCAAGGAGCCTGTTCAGTCGCAGTTTGGTTTCCACGTCATTCAGCTTGAAGATCGCCGCACCAAGCAGCCGCCGGCATTTGATCAGGTTTCTGATCAGATCCGTTCGATCATCATGCGTGAGCGTTATGTCGAGGCAGTCAAGAAGCTGCGCGATGGCCTGAAGATTGACTATAAGGACCCTGCCGTTGATAAGGCGATGAAGGAAGCAGCCGCAGCACAGGAAGCCGCTGAAAATGGCGATGCACCGGATGCAGCCCAGCCGCAGCAGTAATCGTTGAATAAATGAGAAACGCCCCGGAAATCCGGGGCGTTTTTTATTGAGTTTTAGTTAAAGCTTGATTTTACGCTGCAAACCTTTCCAATGCGGCAGAATCAAATCGCATCTTCTTTGAGGCAATCATGTCTGCGTCCGTATCCCCGCTCGCCCCAAAACATTATCCTGCCATGCCGGTTATTCACGGTGTGCGTATCGCAACTGCTGCTGCCGGTATCAAATATAAGGGCCGCACGGATGTCATGCTGATGGTGTTCGACAAGCCAGCCGAAGTGGCCGGCGTCTTCACCCGTTCGCTGTGCCCGTCTGCACCGGTTGATTTCTGCCGGAAGAATCTTGCGCATGGGCGCGCGCGCGCCGTGGTCGTCAATTCTGGCAATGCCAACGCTTTTACTGGCCTCAGGGGCCGAGAAGCTACGGAAGCCACAGCAATTGCAACGGCCAAAGCCATAGGCTGCGATACGACAGATGTGTTTCTGGCCTCGACTGGCGTGATCGGTGAGCCGCTTGATGCGTCGAAGTTTTCCGGTCTTCTGGGTGATATGGCGCAATCGGCTAGCGATGATTTCTGGACCGAAGCCGCCAAGGCGATCATGACCACGGATACTTATCCGAAAGTGGCAACTGAAACCGTGTTGCTCGGTCAGGTTCCGGTGACGATCAACGGTATCGCCAAGGGTGCAGGCATGATTGCACCGGATATGGCGACGATGCTTTCCTTTGTTGTTACCGACGCGCCGATCAAGTCCGATGTGCTGCAAAGCCTGCTTTCCAAGGGCGTAGGTTCGACGTTCAATGCGGTCACGGTTGATAGTGATACATCGACATCGGACACACTGATGCTGTTTGCGACCGGGTCTGCCGCCGAACGTGGTGCACCTGAAATTACCGATGCGTCCGACAAACGCCTTGGTGAGTTTAAAAAGGCTCTTGGCCGCGTTTTGAAATCGCTCGCCCTTCAGGTGGTGCGTGATGGCGAAGGCGCACGCAAGATGGTCGAAATTGAAGTGACGGGCGCAAAGTCTGCGGCATCTGCCAAGAAAATTGCACTCTCGATTGCCAATTCGCCATTGGTGAAGACGGCTGTTGCCGGTGAAGACGCCAATTGGGGCCGTGTTGTCATGGCTGTGGGCAAGGCCGGGGAACCGGCTGACCGCGATCTGCTGGCCATCTGGTTTGGCGATATTCGCGTGGCGCATCTGGGCGAGCGCGATCCGGCCTATTCGGAAGAGGCAACGTCTGCCTACATGAAAGGCGAGGATATTCTCATTCGCGTTGATCTTGGAATTGGCAATGGCAAAGCCACCGTGTGGACTTGCGATCTGACCAAGGAGTATGTCGCGATCAATGGTGACTACAGAAGCTGAGTTGGAGAGAATTTGAACATGCCTAGTCTTGCAATTGTTCGCCAGCTTGAGGCCGTGGGCTTTCGCGCATGGCCTGCCACATCCGTTCATTATGACGGAACATGGGCGATACGCATGACGGCGGCGCATCCCTCCAAGCGTCTGAATTCGGTCAATCCGCTTGATCCCGGCGACACGCGCGATATTCCTGCGCGTGTCGAGCTCGTTTCGCAGCGTTTTCGCACCTATGGACGGGTGCCGTGTTTTCGGCTTTCGCCGCTGGCACCGGTTGAACTTGAGGATTATCTCGAAGGTCTGGGATGGAAGCGGCAGGACGAAACCATCGTCATGACGTCCGATCTCAACGAGCTTGATCTGTCGCAGGAACGCGATCAGATTCCTCTCAAAGATATTGGCCGCTTTGTTGAGGCTTCGCTGATCATCCACGGACGTCCCGCCGAACGTCGTCCGGGTTTTTCCGAGTTGCTTGATGGCATTCGTCCAACCAAGGGCATGTTCATCCTTGAAGAGGGCGGTCGTGCAGTCTCCAATGTGCTTTGCGTGCAGGATGGTGCAATGGCCGGCTTGTTTGATGTGGGGACATTGCCGGATGCGCGCCGCGCTGGTCATGGTCGCGCTATAATCGGCTCGACGCTCAAATGGGCAAAGCAGCTTGGTGCGAAAAAAGCCTGGCTTCAGATTGAGGCGAATAATGTGGCGGGACTTGCGCTTTATGAGCGCTTCGGTTTTCAGGAAGCCTATCGCTACGCCTATCGGGAGAGCAATGAGAAATGAGCGAATTAAAATCGCGTCGTATCGTGCTGGTTGCTGCCTGCGCGCTTGTGGATGCTGATGGGCGTGTACTTCTGGCGCAGCGCCCTGAAGGCAAATCACTTGCCGGGCTGTGGGAGTTTCCCGGTGGCAAGGTAGAAGCTGGTGAAACGCCCGAAGAAACGCTGATCCGCGAATTGCAGGAGGAGGTCGGCGTAACCACAAAAGTGGCCTGTCTCGCACCGCTGACTTTTGCCAGCCACACCTATGATGATTTTCATCTTCTGATGCCGCTTTATGTCTGCCGTCGCTTTGAAGGCGTGGCGCAGGGGCTCGAAGGACAGGCGCTGAAATGGGTTCGTCCGAAGGATATGCGTGACTATCCGATGCCACCTGCCGATGAGCCGCTGATACCGTTTCTCATCGACCTGCTATGAGCCTGTGGAAAGCTCTAAAATAGTTGCCAATCTGTTGTCGTTAACCCTGTGCGTTAATCGATGATTCACTCCGTTCCGGCATTCTTGAAAACCAAGTGCCGCGGAGTTTTATGTCATGGGTTTTGACAACAATTATTTTAGTGCAGATCATAACGAATATAAGCCGGGATCGTTTACGAAAGCTGGTCGTGGAATATTGCGTGTCGTTCTTTTGTTTGGTTCCGCAGCGGTTGCCCTTGCATTGATCATCGTTCCTATTCTGAACGATCAGGCAAACAAGCTTGCGGCACAGTCTGTTCTTCCGGCTGGTATTGATCGCACTATGACAGGATCTATTAGCCGTGACACGGTTGTTGCGCGCAAAGCGCCTGTAAGGCCTATCTGCGTCATTGATACAGACGGCACGCATAGCGGCGACTGTTAGTTATTACTCGGCGTTTTTAAGTGCATCAGCCAGTGAAGCCTTGGCAGAGCCGGGCTTGAGTGGCTTTTGCTGCGATTCGTGCGGTGCCCATCCCGACAGCCAGATTGTTGAGAAGGTTGCACGAATGCGTCCATCCGGATCGCTGAACCGTTCGGCATAAATCTCGGCGGCTCGCAGGAAAAGCTTGCGTGACAAAGGTTTGCGGGAGCGGTCGCGCAACATGTTCTGCATCCCCATGGCGCGAAGATCGGCCATCAGGTTGAAGAGACTGTCATAACGCACAGTGACATTTTCCACGTCCGTTACCGGCAGTGCAAAGCCTGCGCGTTGCAGAAGACCGCCGACATCGCGCACATCTGCAAAAGGAAAGACGCGGGGGGACGCGCCGCCGGTCAGCTCGATTTCTGCCTGCAAGAGACTTTCACGCAATTCTCCCAGCGTGCCATTGCCGCTCAATGCTGCCAGAAACAGACCGTCGGGCTTTAAGGCGCGTGCGATTTGCACCATTGCGCCGGGTGTATCATTGGTTGCATGCAGTGACATGAGCGAAACGATCAGATCGATGCTGCCGGGTTTGAGCGGCAGAACTTCTTCATCGGCAACAATTGCCGGAAATGGTCCCTTGAGGAAAGCCTCGTCCCGCTCTATGCGCAGGATCAGATCGGCCTTGCCTGAACGGGCAATCGCGCTTGCAACCGTTCCATTGTGACCAGCGAGATCGACGGCCACCGGAAACCGCCGCTCTACCGCATCCAGCCTGTCCTCGAAATCTTCGACGGCACGGCGCAAAAGAAAATCCGTTCCCTGTTCCGCACGTCTGAATGCACGGCGGCGAAAAGCCAGCAGAAGCGCGCGATCAAAAATCGCGCTTTCAGATGAAGGTGCAGAGGCAGCCATTGCGATTCCGTCTTCTCTTTCGGATATGTGTGAGTAATATAGCTATGGGCGTAGATGCATTCGAACGGGGGCGAATGCAATGGTTGATGACGACAGATCGCATCAAAGCTTGTTGTTCAGGCTGAAAACCCATGTGCGGAGCGTGGTTCGTGACGCTTTGCGCATTTCATCCGATCTTCTTTATCCCGCTAGCTGTATCGGGTGTCGCATTCAGGTTTCCGAGCCGGGAACACTATGTCCGCAATGCTGGTCGCAACTGCGCTTTATCGAAAAGCCTTACTGCCCGGTGCTTGGTGTGCCGTTTAATCATGATTTTGGCGAAAATTTCATGAGTGCGGAAGCCATTGCCGATCCGCCGCCCTTTCGCAGGCTGCGTTCGGCCGTGCTGCACAGAGGTGCCGCGCAACGCATGGCGGTTGCGCTTAAATTTCATGATCGAACTGATCTCGCGCCGTGGATGGCGCGCTGGATGCAGCGCGCAGGGCGTGAATTGTTCGATGACTGCGATGTGATCCTGCCAGTGCCTTTGCATAAATGGCGCTTCTGGTCGCGGCGTTTCAATCAGTCTGCGGAACTGGCACGCACATTGGCGCAGCTCAGCGGCAAGCCTTTTGCACCGCATGCCGTCATTCGTATTCGCCGTACCCATCAGCAGATCGGGCTTGGTCTGAAAGAGCGCAAGCGCAATGTTGATGGTGCTTTTCGTGTACCCAAAGAGCATGACATTCATGTGCGCGGGCGCAGGGTGTTGCTGATTGATGATGTTTATACGACCGGCTCCACCGTCAAAGCTGTAACACGCGCATTGCTGCGTGGCGGTGCCAAGAGTGTGGATGTGCTGACATTTAGCCGTGTTCTAGCGGATTCGTGAAGATATCAGGGGCTTCCCGATTGATGCGTTGCAACTTATATAGAACGCAACGAATGGAGTTTTTTATGGCTGATGTTACCATCTACACACGCCCCGGCTGCCCATATTGCACACGTGCGGTTGGTCTTCTCAACAACAAGGGCATTGAGTTCAACGAAATCAATGCAGGCGCGACGCCTGAACTGCGCGCTGAAATGCAGCAGCGTTCGGGTCGCAATACGTTCCCGCAGGTTTTTGTCGGTTCCGTTCATGTCGGCGGTTGCGACGATCTTTTCGCGCTTGAAGCCCAAGGCAAGCTTGATGGTCTGCTTGCAACCGGCGCATTGAATTAGGCTTAAAGGAAATAGTATGAGCACTTTTCGCGCGGCTGCTATCCAGATGCGTTCCGGCACCGATATTGTTCGCAATATCGAGGCGATGGAGAAACTGGTTACGGATGCTGTGGGTAAGGGGGCTCAATATGTGCAAACCCCCGAAATGACTGGTGCGCTGATGCGCGACCGTTCAGCGCTTTTTGCAAGTCTGCGTGATGAAAATGAAGACCTTGTCTTCAAAGCGGCGTCCGCACTCGCAAAAAAGCATGGCATTTTCCTGCATATAGGTTCGACCGCCATTGCAGCCGGTGACGGCAAGATTGCCAATCGTGGCGGTATTTTCGCGCCCTCGGGCGAAAAGATCGCAACCTATGACAAGGTGCATATGTTCGATGTCGATCTCGATAATGGCGAAAGCTGGCGCGAATCGGCAACCTATGAGCCGGGTAAGGAAACCGTGATTGCCGAACTGCCTTTTGCGAAAGTTGGTATGGCTGTCTGTTACGATATTCGTTTCCCGCAGCTTTTCCGTGCGCAGGCACTTGCCGGTGCCAATGTCATTACCGGACCAGCCGCTTTCACGCGTCAGACCGGCGAAGCGCACTGGCATATTTTGCAGCGTGCGCGCGCCATTGAAAATGGTGCATTCCTGATTTCGGCAGCCCAAGGGGGTGTGCATGAAGATGGTCGCGAGACCTATGGTCATTCGCTGATCGTTTCGCCGTGGGGCAAAGTTTTGGCGGAAGCGGCCCATGATGAGCCGGGTGTGATCGTCGCGGATATTGATGTGAGCGAAAGCGTGGCTGCACGCGCCAAAGTGCCAAACCTTAAGAATGCGCGGGATTTTTCGGTGAAGATCGCTGCAGCGAAAGAGGACGCATAATCCATGATCCGCTTTTCGCTTCATTGCGATCACGGCCATGAGTTTGAGGGCTGGTTCCGCGACAATGCCGATTTTGACCGGCAGGCGGAGCGCAAGCTTGTATCCTGTCCTTCGTGCGGATCATTGCAGGTTCAGAAATCACTGATGGCGCCCGCAGTTTCTACCAGTCGCTCGAAAGAGCAGGTGGCGATTGGGATGAGCGAGACGCAGAAGCAGGTGCTTGAGCAAATGCGAGAGCTCAGCCGCAAAGTGCGTGAGAACGCGGATTACGTTGGCGATCAGTTTGCAGAAGAAGCGCGCAAAATCCACTTTGGCGAAACAGAAGCGCGCGGAATTTACGGTGAAGCCACAAAAGAAGATGTGCATTCGCTGCTTGAGGATGGTGTGGAATTGATGCCATTGCCACTGTTTCCCGAAGATAAAAACTGACTGTGAATTTGAATGCGTGAGAGGACTGGCGCATGAAACTAATGGGTTCCGCGCCTTTTCTTTTGCTTGCCACAGGCACGCTGCTGGGCCTTATTCTGCCTCTTGGGAAGATTGCCGCTGAGGCGGGGGTTCCGCCGGCAATCTGGACATTTCTGTTCTCGGCCAGTGCCGGCATTATTCTGCTGCTTGTTCTGCTTTTGCAGAGAAAGCGGGTGGGGTTTTCAGGCGGCAGGCTTCGCTATTACATTTGCACTGCTGCGATTTCCTATGCGCTGCCAAACCTTCTGATCCTCTCTGCGATCCCGCGTCTTGGTGCTGGTTTCACGGGAATCATGTATACGCTGTCACCGGTTATTACGTTGCTTATCTCAATGGGGTTTGGGCTTCGCCGTCCGAACAGCCTTGGCATTGCAGGCATCGTCGTTGGTTTTATCGGCGCAATCATGGTGGCGATGACGCGCGGCGAGGTGGGCAAGCCCGCAGATCCTTTATGGATCGGACTTGCGCTGCTCATTCCGGTGCTTCTTGCGATGGGGAATGTCTATCGCACGCTCGACTGGCCCAAAAATGCCGATCCGACCGAGCTTGCTTCGGGAAGCCATCTGGCCGCAGCCGTGATGCTTCTTATCGGGATTTTGCTGTTCAGCGGTGATTTCCCAATTGAGACACTCGCTCTCGCGCCAGTAACTGCCGTTGCGCAAGGGATCGCGGCGGCGGGTATGTTTGCCTTGTTCTTCCGGTTACAGGCGGTGGGCGGTCCGGTTTATCTTAGCCAGATTGGCTATGTTGCAGCAGCGCTGGGGCTTATTTCCGGCACGTTGGTTCTTGGTGAAAACTATCCGCCACTCACATGGATTGGTGCTGTCGTCATCGCCTTTGGTGTGGTGCTGACGACGAAAGCCCAAAAACGGTAATTACTGAGGCCGTTCAGCGAGAACCATGTAGTTCACATCAGTATCGCGTGAGCGGCTCCAGCTGTCGGCAAGCGGATTATATGTGACGCCGAGCTTGTCGATGAGCGTGAGGCCTGCTTTTGAAAGAGCGGCTTCCAGTTCTTCCGGGCGCACCAGCTTTTCATATTGGTGTGTGCCGCGTGGCAGCCAGCGCAGCACATATTCTGCACCGATGATTGCAAGGCCATAGGCTTTAAGCGTGCGGTTGATGGTAGCAACAAACATCAATCCGCCTGGCTTTACCATTTCGCTGGTGGCCGACATGAAGAGATCGACGTCAGAGACGTGTTCGACCACTTCCATGTTGAGCACCACATCGAATTTTTCGCCAGCATCGGCCAGAGCTTCTGCCGTGGTTGCGCGATAATCGACTTCGACGCCGCTTTGGGCAGCGTGGATTTTTGCCACTTCAATATTGGTTTCAGATGCATCGGCGCCAATTACTGTTGCGCCAAGACGCGACATGGGTTCGCACAAAAGCCCACCTCCGCAACCAATATCCAGAAAACGCAGGCCTTCAAAGGGGCGCGGACTGTTTGGATCACGATTGAACTTTTCGCAGACCTTTTCCTTGATATAGGCAAGGCGTGTCGGATTGAATTTATGCAGCGGACGGAACTTGCCCTGCGGGTTCCACCACTCAGCGGCAATGCGCGAGAAATGCTCGATTTCAGAAGCATCGATCGTGGTGCGGGCAGTCTTGGTCATATCATTCTCCTGCGGAAGCGCGTGCAATCCTGCTCTCAAGGTAGAGCTTTAAAGTCAAGGATCAAATCAATTTCGCGGTTTGACTTGAAGCATTATTGTTTCACGAGAATCATACCCTTGCGGAAGCGCGACATTTTAGCTATGTGACCCCCGGTTTGTCTGTCGCAAGAAAATAATGTTTCGGCAGGCTTAAGTGTAATTTTTCAAAAGACGGGACGTAACCTTAAATGGCGCGCATCGTGATGAAATTCGGCGGCACTTCTGTGGCCGATCTGGAACGCATCTCCATTGTGGCGCGCCACGTCAAACGTGAAGTCGATGCGGGCAATCAGGTTGCCGTTGTCGTCTCCGCAATGTCGGGCAAGACGAACGAACTGGTCAACTGGGTGCAGAACATGCCCAAGGTTGCCGGTGGCACGTCACCTTTTTACGATGCACGCGAATATGACGCGATTGTTGCTTCTGGCGAGCAGGTAACGAGCGGCCTTCTGGCCATCGCGCTGCAGTCCATTGGCGTTGACGCGCGTTCGTGGCAGGGCTGGCAGATACCGATCAAGACCGACAATGCGCATGGCGCAGCGCGCATTCAGGAAATCGACGGATCAGAAATCATCCGCCGCATGGAAATGGGGCAGGTTGCCGTTGTTGCCGGTTTCCAGGGTATCGGTCCCGATAATCGCATCGCAACACTTGGCCGCGGTGGTTCGGATACATCAGCTGTTGCCATTGCAGCAGGCGTTAAGGCTGACCGTTGCGACATCTATACCGATGTCGATGGCGTTTACACGACCGATCCGCGTATTGAACCCAAGGCAAAGCGCCTTTCCCGCATTACATTTGAAGAAATGCTGGAAATGGCTTCGCTTGGTGCCAAGGTTCTGCAGGTGCGCTCGGTCGAGCTTGCCATGGTACACAAAGTTCGCACCTTCGTGCGCTCAAGTTTTACGGACCCCAATGCACCGGGCATGGATGATCCGATCAACCCGCCCGGAACACTCATTTGCGACGAGGATGAAATCGTGGAACAGCAGGTCGTCACTGGTATCGCTTATGCGAAGGATGAAGCTCAGATTTCGCTCCGACGCGTGGCCGACCGGCCAGGTATCTCGGCAGCAATTTTCGGCCCTCTGGCCGAAGAGCACATCAATGTCGATATGATCGTCCAGAACGTGTCGGAAGACGGGTCGAAAACCGACATGACCTTCACGATCCCGACCGGCGATATCGACAAGGCACTGCGTGTTCTCGATAAAGTGAAGGGTGAAATCGGCTCGGACAATATCCAGTCTGAAACGGGTCTTGCCAAAATTTCCGTGATCGGCATCGGCATGCGCAGCCATGCTGGTGTTGCCGCCACCGCCTTCAAGGCATTGGCTGAAAAAGGCATTAACATTCGTGCGATCACCACCTCGGAAATCAAGATTTCCATCCTGATTGACGGGCCTTATGCGGAACTCGCTGTCCGCACGCTGCACGGCGTTTACGGTCTCGATAAGTAATCGGCTGATACACAGATTATTAGCCGGCTCTGTCCGGTCCATTTTGGAACAATGCCGCCCGCTAGAAATAGTGGGCGGCATTTGCTTATTATATAAGTTGTCAGATTTTCTGACGATTAGACTAGACGCGCGTGTCAAA